>Ga0136589_1000647_pt1 | contig 17112 bp, 17 predicted proteins | sample AntRauMFilla3764_FD_104640 | JGI IMG/M metagenome (GOLD analysis project Ga0136589, IMG submission 104640) | Saline lake microbial communities from Rauer Islands, Antarctica - Metagenome Filla 3 #764 | ecosystem: Environmental > Aquatic > Non-marine Saline and Alkaline > Saline | place...
CCGGCGCCGATGTCGACGCCGCCCGCGGCGGTCTGTTCCTCTCGGTCGTCGTCGTTGATTGCGTTACTCATAGTTCAACTTTTTCCGGAAGTAGGTTCGGGCGGTGATACCGACAGCGTAGAACGTCAGCACGACGACGAGCAGAATAAAGGCCGTCGCCCACCCCATCGAGGGGGAGCCGCTGACGCCGGCGGCGATGACCGCCCACACCTGCGTCGGCAGCGACGCCGACGCCGACAGCAGCGCCTCGTTGGCGACGAAGGGCGGCGCAGTGGTAAAGCGGAAGCCGTTCAGCACTTCGACCGCCGAGGTCGCGTTCAGCGTCGAGCCCAGCACCAGAATCAGCGGGGCGGTCTCGCCGGCGATGCGGCCGACGCCGAGGATGACGCCGGTGATGACGCCGGGCATCGCCGCCGGCAGGACGACGCTACGGATGGTCTCCCACTGGCTCACCCCCAGCGCGGCGCTAGCGTCGCGGTACTCGTCGGGGACGGACTTGATGGCCTCCCGTGAGGTGATGAGCACCAGCGGAAGCAACATGAAGCCGAGCACGAGCATCCCGGCCAGCAGCGACTCGTCGCCGCCGATACGCGGGATGAGGAAGGTCGCGCCGAACAGACCGAAGACGATGCTCGGCGTCGACCAGAGCGCGTTGGTCGCGACCTCGACGACCGCCGTCAGGCGACCCTGTTCGGCGTACTCGGTGAGGAAGACGGCGGCGCCGACGCCCAGCGGCACCGCGAACGTCGTCGCGCCGATGACCAGCCACACCGTCCCGACGATGGCCGGGAAGATGCCGCCGGGTTCGGCCCCCAGCGGGATGTACGGCTGCATCGCCATCGGCACCGACAGCGAACCGGCGTTGGCGACCGAAATCCCCAGCGAGAAGTCCTGTTTCGTCAGCGCGACGTGGCCGCCGAGCAGGGCGAGGTAGCCCGCTGTCGCGGCCAGTGCCAGGGAGAGTTCCTCGCCGAGCAACCGGCGGGTGATCGTCTCCTCGGTGTCGCGCTTCGCGACGGCGAGGAGGCCCGCGGTCGCAGCAGAGACGACCGCTCCGGCGAGCGCCGCGAGCGGGACGATACCGCGTCCGAGGACGGCGGGGGCGACCTGTGCGGGCCCCTGCAGTACGGTGGTCACCGTCAGTAGCGAGAGTCCGCCGAAGACGGAGAGCGTGAACAGTCTCGCGCGGTCGACGGCCCGTTCGGCGAGGGGCGCGTCACCGGCGAGGAGCCCGGCGAGTGGCAGGGCCGCCAGCCCGACGGCGGCAGCCGAACCGACGCCGACGACGGTGAGCCCGGCGACCAGTCCGAGCGGGAGCCCGGCCGGCGAGGACCCGAGAAGGACCAGCGCGCCGGTCACCGCCAGGATACCAGTGACCGCCAGCGGGAGCCGGCGTCGGACCGCCTCGACGCGGTCGAACCGCGAGCCCACGTCACGCAGCGAGCCGTACTGCCGGAAGAAGTAGACGAACAGCAGGAGCGCCGGGAGCACGAGCACCAGCGAGCCGACGGTAGTGTCGGGTGTGACCGCCACCTGCGTGTCCAGCACGACCGACTCCCGGTTCTGCAACACGGTGTAGGTGTAGGCGTAGTCGAGCGCCTCGCCCCTGGCCAGCACCGACGCCAGCAACGCCGCGACCGAGCCGACCACGGCCAGTGGAAGCAGGCGGAACAGCTGGCGCGCGCCGGGGTGCCAGCTCTCGCCCCCAGCGGGCCCGCGAGCCGTCCGGACGGCGAGCGCCAAGGCCGGCGAGAGGAGGACGAGCGCCGACAGCGCGCCGACCTGTGCGCCGTGGAAGGCGAAGCCGACGCCCTTGATCGTGACGAACACGACGATAGTCACCATGATGGCGACCATCAGGACCGCGTTGAGGTTGATGACGAGGAAGGCCCCGTACTCGCGCCCGCGAGCACCGAAGCCGGCCCGGCACTTCGCGGCCGACCAGGAGGAGACGAGCGTTCCGAACAACAAGAACACGGGGATGACGGCCCCGCCGGTAAAGCCACCAGAGACCGACGCCGGGTCCCACTGCCAACCGACGCCGATGGTCGCCGTGGCGATGGTGGCCCCGAGCGTCCCGACGATGACGGCAGCAGGCAGCGTCGAGCCCAGGTCCTCGCGAGGGACGACGGCGAGGGCGAACAGCCCGGCGCCGGCGAGCAGGGCCACGACGGCCCAGAGGAACCCGTCGAAGCCGACGAGCGTCCCGCCCAGCACGGCCCCGAGGACGAGTCCGAAGGTCCCGAACGCGACGCCCGACAGCAGGCCGGCGGTGGCGTTCGGTTCGGTGTCGACCAGTCCCGCGTTCGAGACCACGCCCGCGACGGCGATAGCGACGGCCTCGACGAGCAACAGGCCGCCCAGCAGCGTCGCCAGGTTGACCGGGAGGACGTAGGCGGCCACCGTCAGCCCCAGCAGGGCGACGAGCAGGCCAAGCGCGACGCCCCGGACCCGCTGTGAGTCGACGGGTGTGACGTTGGCCCACGACGACAGGCCCACGATGCCGACACCGCCGACGACGACAGCGAGCAGCGTCAGTAGCGTCTCGGCCAGCGCTGCCCCGCTGCTGTCGAGAGCGACGAGTTCGACCAGCGTCAGCAGTCCGAGAGTGAAGCCGACGATACCGAGTGCGATGGTACCGTCCAGCGCCCGGTCGTAGTTGCTGGAGTCAGCGTTGACGAGGCTGTTCTGTGTGCCGTAGGCCTCGCTCATGCCTGCCCCCGCAGTTTGGCCTTCATGCGGCGCTCAATCGACAGCGAGAGCACGCTCATGCTCGCGACGATGACGAACAGCATGACGCCGGCGACGAACAGCACCGCTTTGGTGCTCTCGGAGGCGCTGCCGTACTGCGTGGCGATGAGGCTGGTCAGCGTCGCGTTGGCGTCGAAGACGTCGAACAGCGGGTTCGCGAACTGGGTCCCCGACGCCATGATGGCGGCGACGGCCATCGTCTCGCCGATGGCCCGGCCCAGCCCGAGGATGAGCCCGGCCGAGATGCCCGAGAATGCCGCCGGGATGGAGATGCTCTGCATCGTCTGCCAGCTGGTCGCGCCCATGGCGATCGAGCCATCACCCATCGAGTCGGGCACGCTGGAGAGGGCGTCCTCGCCGACGGAGACGACCGTCGGCAGCGCCATCACGCCGACGACCAGCCCCGCGATGAGGAAACTCGCCCCGTCGTCCAGGAAGGCCGTCTGGATGAACCCGTTCAGCACCTGGAAGCCGATGAACCCGTAGACGATAGAGGGGATGCCCGCAAGCACCTCGACGCCGGGTTTGATGAGTTCGCGCATTCCGTCGCTGGCGACCTCGGCGATAAACAGCGCGCCGAAGAGGCCGAGCGGGCCCGCGACGGCCCCGGCGATGACGGTGACGACCACCGTCGCCCATATCATCGGAATCAGCGAGTACGCGCCCGACAGCGGGTTCCAGTAGGTGGAGTCCGTCGGGAGGACCGTCTCCAGCCAGAAGAACCACCGCGCCTGCCCGTTGTCCTGAAGCGGAATCAGGACGAGTCCCAGCCCGTGTTCTCGCACCGCTGGGAGCGCGCTCAGGAACAGGAAGACGGTAATAAAGGCGACCGTCAGCACGGTCAACAGCGTGGCGACGAGTGTCAGGAAGCGAGCAATCTCGGCCTGGAACCGGACCCAGCCCAGCGCGGTCACGAAGCAGAACGCCCCCACGGTCGGGAGCGCAAAGGCCGGCTGGACGAGGAACGTGACGATAGTCGCGACTAGCAGTACCGCCGACGCGCCGACGGCCAGTAGCGACCCGTCCGCGTTGTCCCGCCCAAGCAGCGTCTCTCGTATGTTTTGTTGTACGTCGTATGACATTTAGTATGGTCGAAAATCGGTTAACAGCGGCTCCAGGGCGGTGCTCGAAGCGTTAGACCGGGGTCTGGTCCGGCAGCTTGTCGAGCTCTTCCTGCTGGCGGCGGCCGCCGAGCTTGAAGTAGTTGTTCGGGCCGACGAAGGTGTCCTGCCCGAAGTCCGAGAGGACCATGTTGATGACGGCGGCCTCCTTCTTCGAGGTGCCGTCCCAGGTGTAACAGTGCAGGTCACGGGAGAGCGGGTAGCTCGTCGAGTCCAGCCCGTTCTGGTCGTCCTGGTAGGCGTAGGTCGTCCCTTCCCACTCCAGGGCGATGGGTGCCAGGCCGTCCGTGTTAATGAACGCGAGCGCGAGGTAGCTGATGGCGTTGTCGGCCTGTGCGATGGCCTCCGCGAGGCGCTGGTTCTGGCCGTAGCGGTTGGCGACGCTGGTGTCCTCCTCGGGGTTGCCAAAGACGTTCGCGACGAAGGAGGTCCGCGTCCCCGAGCCCTTCACGCGGCCCAGCACCTGAATCTCGCGGTCCGGACCGCCGAGTTCGCTCCAGTTAGTGATGCGGCCCTTGTAGAGGTCCTTGAGCTGCTGGCCCGTGATCTGGGAGACGCCCGAATCGGCGATCTCCTGGGAGACGACCAGCGGCTGGCCGTCAACGCCGACGACGTGGTCGACGAACTTCTCGTAGGAGTCGCGGTCGGGGAGCTCGTCCTCGACGTTCCCGCTGGAGTTACCGATGTCGTGTTGCCCGTCCCGGACCTTCTCGACGCCGGTACCGGAGTGAGAGAGGCCGACGGTGAACTCGAACGGCGGGTCGCCACCCTCCTTGGCCTCGAAGCCGTAGAGACCGCCCCAGTAGTCGGCGAGATTCTTCTCCGTGTCGATGTCGTACTCGCCGTGGGGCCAGTACTCGGTGTCGCTGGCGGGCCGGTTGGCGCTCCAGTAGGAGGCCGCCGAGTTCATGATGGGGTAGACCGTCGAGGAACCGCCCGACTGCAGCGGGGCAATCTGGCCCGACGGTGTGCCCTCGCCACCACTCTGTCCGGTCGAACAGCCGGCGACCGCGCCGGCGCCGGCGACACCGGCCGCCGCGATGAACTTGCGTCGCGAAACACTGTCTGAGAGCCGCTGTGGGTCCTGCGTCATCACCAGAAACAGGCACAAGGAGTATTAAACCCGTTTATAATAGGGGTATAGGTGGGTATGAGCTATCATGCTAGATAGTGAGTGCAAATACCGATATAGTTCGTTATAGAGAGCTATTGAGCAGTGACCGGTCCAACGTGGGACGGAGCCGGCGACCAGCGCTCGCGTCCCGAACTCAGCCCGGTCGAAGGGTCAGACCGAGTCGCACGGCTGCGAAGATAGTGATAGCGACCAGGACGATGGACCCGCCCGCCGCGACGTCGTAGTTGTACGACAGCGTCGTCCCCGTGAGCGTTGCCAGCTGACCGGCCACAACGGCCGCCACGACCGAGCGCCTGAACCCCGAGACCGCGGTCGCCGCGGCCACCGGAATCACGAGCATCGCGGCGACGAGGATGACGCCCATAATCTGCATCGACCCGACCACGACGACGGCGGTCAGGACGACGAGCAGCCGGTTGTACCGCCCGACGTCGAGCCCGGCGGCGCGGGCGCCGACCTCGTCGAAGGTGACATAGGCCAGCGGGCGGTAGGCGACGGCCACCACCGCGACGACCAGTACGCTCATCGCCAGCAGGAGTCCGGTACTCGCCCGCGAGACCGTCGCCAGCGAGCCAAAGAGGTAGGCGTTGATACCCACGGCGATGCCGCCGTCCGTGGCCGTGACCAGCACGCTCCCGATGGCGAAGGCCCCAGTCAGGACGATGGCCAGTGACGTGTCCGTGTACGCGCCCGCGTAGTCGACGAGCGCCTGGACGAGCAGGGCCGCGACGACGGCGACGACTAGCGCCGTCACAAGCGGCGGCACCGACAGCGACAGCGTCGCGTTGGCGAACAGGCCGACGGCGACGCCGGCGAAGGCCGAGTGCGCCAGCGTGTCGCCGATCATCGCCATCTCCCGGTGGACGAGGAAACTCCCCACGAGGGGGCCGATAATCGCGATACAGATAGCGGCGAGGTAGGCCCGCTGCATGAACGGAAAGCCGAGCAGCCGGAGGCCAGTCGCGCCGGCGACAGCGTCCAGCAGCGCGCCCCAGACGTCGTCGAGGAACCAGTCGAGCGGGGCGACGAGCCAGAGAAGTGTGAGCGCCGACATCGTCAGTGCCCGTGGTGGAGGACACCCTGGTTCGCGCCGTAGGCGTCGGCCAGCGCGTCCGTCTCGACGAACGCCTCCGGGTCGCCGTGGAAGAACAGTTCCCGGTTGAGACAGGCGATTTCGGTGGCGTGGGTGGTCACGACACCGATGTCGTGCTCGATGAGGACGATGGTCAGCCCCTCGCCGTTGAGCTCGTGGAGCAGGTCGTAGAAGGCCTCGCGGGAGTCGGCGTCGACGCCGACGGTCGGCTCGTCGAGCGCGAGCAGGTCCGCCTCGGCCGCCAGCGCGCGGGCGATGAACACCCGCTGGCGCTGGCCACCGGAGAGCCGCCCGACGCGGCGGTCGGCGAGGTCGGCGATGCCCACCCGGGAAAGCGCCGCGTCGATGGCGTCGCGGTCCGCGTCACGAAAGCGCCGGAAGAGCCGGCGGGGATACCGGCCCATCCGGACCGCTTCGCGGACGGTGACCGGCATCTCGCCGCCCGCCGCGACGGCGTCCTGAGCGACGTAGCCGAGTCGCTCGCCGTCCGAAAAGCGGTGGGCCGGCTCGCCAAAGAGCCGGACCGAGCCGCTGTCGGGCCGGCGGAGGCCGACCAGCAGCTCCAGCAGCGTCGTCTTCCCCGAGCCGTTCGGGCCGACGAGCCCGAGGAAGGCGCCCTCGTCGACGGCCATCGAGACGTCCTCGACGACCGGCTGGTCGCCGTAGGTGAACGTCACGTCGGTGAGTTCGGCGACGCTCATCTGGCCTCGAGCGCTCTGGTCAGTGTCGGCAGGTTCACCTGCTCCATCACGTCGACGTATCCCCAGTCAGATTCCCGCCAGGACTCGTTTAGCCCGGGCATCGCCGTCAGCGGCAGTACCTCCTCGGCGTCGGTCTCCGCGACGAGCTGGTCGGCCGCGGTCTGGGACTCCAGCGGGTCGGCACAGATGTAGGAGAGGCCGTGCTCGTCGATGACCGACTGGGCGCGCTCGATGTCGCTCGGGGTGGGTTGGTCGTCCGGCGACGCGTCGGTCAGTGCCTCGACGCGGACGCCGTAGCGCTCGGCCAGGTAGCCGAAGGCGTCGTGGCCGGCGACCAGAAGTGTGCCCTTCGAGGCGTCGGCGAGTCGTGACTCGATGCGGTCGTCGAGGTCGGCCAGTCGGGCCTGGTAGGTCTCGGCGTTGTCGGCGTAGCTGTCGGCGTTGTCACCGTCGAAATCAGCCATCGCCTGCCTGACGGTGTCGGCGACGGTCGCGACGCGTGTCGGGTCCATCCAGAAGTGGGGGTCCATCGACCCGTGGTCGTGGTCCCCCTCCTCGTCGTGGCTGTCCGTCTCGTGCTCGTCGTGCCCGTCGTGACGCTCGGTTCCGTGCTCGTCGTGCCCGCCCTCGTGTTCGTCGTGTGACGCACCGAACTCCAGCAGCGAGACGTCGGCACTCACGTCGACCGGCGCCACCTCTGCCCCGTCGGCCTCGAGGTCTTCGAGGATGTCGTCGGCCCACGGCTGGAACCCCTCCATCCCGTGGACGAACACCGACGCGTCGTAGATGTCCTCGCGGACGCGCGGACCCGGCTCCCAGCCGTGGCCGTGCTGGCCGATGGGAACGAGGAGGTCTGTCGTCGCGCTGTCGCCGGCGACGTTGTCGGCGATGTCGCTGAAGACGAAAAACGAGGACTGGACGTCGGCGGCGTTCGCTTGGCCGGACCCACCGGCACAGCCGGCGACGGCTCCGAGCCCGGCGATACCTGCGGTGGCGGCCAGCATACGGCGTCTGGTGTACTCCATGTTATTAAAAACTGCATTGTAGATAATAAGTGCTGTTATTCTACCCCACCCATTAATAACACTGCGGGTCGGACGCCGACCCGTCCCGTCGACGGTATCGTGGGCTGGCCGACCCCAGACGCCGGCACAAGCTGCGCCATCGGTGCGTCGGTCGATACGCACCGGGAGTCGCTCCGGCGGCGCAGCGTCGAGTACGGGCCGGGTGCCAGCAACGCTTTTACCAGTCGTTGGAGTGGGGCACGTATGACCACCGCCGGGACTCGCGTGAGGGTGCGTACGGGGACACGTGATTGAGGATGCGAAAGGCGAAAATCGTCTGTACTATCGGTCCGGCTTCGGAATCACGGTCGGCGTTACGGGGCCTCGTGGACGCGGGCATGTCGGTCGCGCGGTTGAACGCGAGCCACGGCTCGCCCGAGGACCGCCGGAAGCGAATCGAGCGGCTCCGCGACGTCGTCACACCCGCGGACCAGCCGGTCGCGTCGCTGTACGACCTGTCCGGTCCCAAAGTTCGAACGGCACAGATGGAGGGGACGGTACAGCTAGAGGCCGGGTCGACGGTCCAGTACGCCACGGACACGGTCACGACAGCGGAGCGAATCGGGCTGTCACACGATATTTCGGCCGTGACACCCGGGGACAGAGTCCTGCTCGACGACGGTCGTATCGAGACGACAGTCACTGCCGTCGCCGACGCCGTCGTCACGGCACGGGTCGAGAACAGCGACGTACTGCGAGGTCGGAAGGGTGTCGTCGTTCCAGGGGTCGAGCTCGGGTTGCCGACGGTCACCGACCGCGACAGGCGTGACCTGCGGGTCGCCGTCGAGGAAGACGTCGACTTCGTCGGTGCGAGCTTCGTTCGTGACGGCGACTCCGTCCGTGAGGTCGACCGCGCGCTGTCCGACCTCGGCGCCAGTATCCCGGTCGTCGCGAAGATAGAGCGGGAGGCCGCCGTCCGGAACCTGGACGGAATCGTCGACGCCGCAGACGGCGTCATGGTCGCCCGGGGCGACCTGGGTGTGGAAGTGCCGCTTTCGGCGGTGCCGATGCTGCAGAAACGGATTATCCACGCGTGTTGCGACGCGGGCGTGCCGGTGATTACGGCGACCGAGATGCTCGAATCGATGACCAGCGCTCGGCGGCCGACCCGCGCCGAAGCCTCCGACGTCGCAAACGCCGTGCTCGATGGAACGGACGCCGTGATGCTGTCGGGCGAGACAGCGATGGGGGACCACCCCGTCCGCGTCGTCGAAACGATGGCACGCATCGTCGAGAGCGTCGAAGCGACGGACGAGTACGACGAGTATCGGCGCCGAGCCGTCCCCGACGCAGACGGGACCCGCGCTGACGCACTGGCCCGGTCGGCCACGATCCTCGCGGAGGATACCGGCGCAACGGCTATCGTCGTCGCGACCGCCTCCGGTGCGACGGCACTGCGAGCGGCGAAGTTCGAGCCCACCGTCCCGGTCATCGGCGCGACACCGACGGCGTCGGTCCGCCGTCGGTTGGCGCTCTCCGGCGGGATAACTACCGGTCCGTCCACTGAGACCGCCGCGAGCGCCGACGACGTGATTCGGCTCGCCGTCGAGTCCGCACTGGCCACCGAGCTGGTCTCGACGGGCGACACCGTCATCGTCATCACCGGGCCACGGAACGACGAGGCGGGCACTGGGACCGCCAACATCCTGAAGATTCACCGCGTCTGAACTCGGTCCCCAGACGCCGGTGACCCAGACGGCGAGACAGCCCAGAACGACCCGGGTGTCGTCCCTCGCGCGCCCGCCGATAAACGAGTTTTCACCGAGAGACATCTACGGCCCGATAGTGGCGATGACGAGCAGTCACCCCCGCTGAGACACATTTTCTGTTAATAGATTGGCGGCATGGAGTGGAACCAATTGTCCTCACTGACTATCAGCAGGGCTTCCTAAACCGCTCTCAGAGAACGACTACACTTAGGCCGTCGCTTCGTCAGACCCGACGTCCGGCGTCACGAGCGGCAGATCGATATCGATTGCCTCGTACCAAACCGACGGTCGTTTCGACTGGCCATCGTCGACGAGCTCGACCAGGTGAAGTTCCTCGAGTTCAGTCAGATTGCGGTGAACCTGACTCACGTCTCGCTCGACGAGGCGAGCTGTCTCGCGGATACTGGCAGGGTCGTGCTGGACGATTGCCCGCAAGAGCTCGAGCGATTTCGGTCGAGTGACTCGATGGACATCGTCTGGGTCGTGATACACGACTTCGAGATGGGGCTCAGGTGTTTCGCCCCGGTCGAGTGCAGCGAGGGCCTCTTCGAGGTCGTCGTCACTGCCCTCCTGAAATCGGATATGGAGCGTACGGTCAGTCGTATCGGAGTTACCAGTCGTGGCCATGGTCAATCACCTCTGTTTTGAACCGCTGGAAGAGGGGTTGGAGTCCATCGAACTCGACATCGACGACGGTTCCATCAGCGCGATGCTTGTGGTGGTGTGCTGCGTCGAGGTGGTCGGGGAAGTTGTCGTACCGGATGATGGTTTCGCCGGCTGCGTTCCCGTACTGCATCGAGTACTTGATTCCCTCCGGATAGCGGTCAGACGTGGGGACCTGATAGGCAGTGATCTCAGCGTAGCGGTCACCGAAGTCCCGCGTGACGTTGATGATTTGCTGTGCATCGTCCCCCGTCACAGGTGTTGGGACACGGTCCAACGCATTAAGCGTTGGTACGAGCTACAACACGGCTTTCGACAATAGACGAACTTTTCAGCTGCGACGGACAATCAGGTATTGGCGGCGATGACGAGCAGTCACCCCCGCTGAGACACATTTTCTATCAGTAAACTGGTGAACTGGTGTGGAAACAGTAGTTCGTTCCGACGGTCAGCTGAGCATTCAGAAATCCCACATCTCTGAGATAACCTGAACCTCGTGCTTGAATACAACGCGCATAGTCACCACTCCAGATGGTCGGTCAGTATGACATAGCCCACGACCAGCTCGAGAGTGTTGAGTGTCCGTTGTGTAGTCAGTCGGTCGATGCGTATCTGTCCCCGTCAGATGAGATTCGGCGTGAGCGGGTAGTGGTAGATTTCGCCTTCGCTCGCCCGTAGCGTCCCGATGATTCGAACCACGAGCCCGCCCGGCATGAGTACCAGCAAGAACAGAAACCCGATGAGAACAAACGCCAACACGAAGGAAATCAGTACAGCAATAAAAAATACGATCTCGAAGTTGAGCGAACTCTTCGCGTTTTCCTCAACGAGCGTATCGCCGTCGTCTGCGATTAGTAAAACGAGCAGTGGTCCGACGAAGGGCGCAAACAGCGAGGAGGCGTGTGCGAGCGCGGCCAGCGTCGTATCCCCGTCAGTGCGAGTTGTCATGTCGCCCGGTAGTCGGGAACGCGGTATAAAATCCAAGCTTTCGAACGAACCGCATACGTCTTTATCTGTGGAAACTCTGCTACCCGAACAAACCACCGCTGACGACAGACTACAGTGGTCGGCGGAGTCTTCGCCCCTATGAGATGGAACGTTAGTTCTCTCTTAGATGGGAGTAAGTGCACTTCGTTATTTCTGTGACAGGCATGACCTATGACGCCCGGATTATTACCGTGCGGTGGTGGCGATGACGAGCAGTTACCCCCGCTGAGCCCTGGTTTCTATTGATAGATTGACGACAGTCGGCACAGCAACACGCACAATCAACGCCAAGATATACAGAAGATAGGTATCTCATCTACTTCAGATACTACCGTATCCACTTGTTTGTAAAGTGCCGACGAAACGTTCCCAGATAAGTTTCGACGAGTGGTGGCGAAAAGTAGTTGAAAAGCCAATGAACGCGTTAGAACGACGTATTGGAGAAAATTAATCAATATACTCACCAGTTCTGGCCTGACTCCTCGCTTGCACTCACCTCACTCGTCGCGTTCGTACACTTCGACGTTTCTGAAGTAGGCAGTCGCAGTTGCCTCGCCGTCCTCCTGACTCTTACAGCCCTTCCGGGACCCCGAAGGGCCGGTCGGGTCACAATCCATGACGAACGCAATTGCGTCGGCCTGGAATGTGCCATCTCTGTCCGCGTATATCTCCCCAATCGGTATCGTATATCGCCGCCAGTCGTCTGACTGCTGGTAGTACGGCTCGGTCGTTGCCGTGGAAACGTTGACGCCCCATTTCTGTGTCCCGTACAGCTGGACGATGCGGTCGCTGTCCTGGCTGTCGGTCGACGCCTCAAACCCGATACCGTGGATGTCCCCCTCCGCGGTGCTCTTGAACTCGAAGGTTATCATCGCCTCTGGAGTGATGTCGTACGGGTAATCGAGGAATCGCCACTGATTGCCGTCGAGTTTCACCGTCCGACCGCCGTCGGTAATCGTGGTCGAGCCGCCATCCGTCTGACTCCCGGCGTATTCGTTTTTCGCAACCTGGTCGTCCAGTATGGCCAGTGAAATGATACCGTCGGTGATTCTCCGGCTACTGCGCTCGATGATCGAGTTACTCGGTTCGTGGACGACTTGCACCTCGATGTCACCGGAGGAGACGCCGTGGGAGAGACGGAAGACATCGCCGGCCTGGAAGTCACTGCTCGCATCGCCGCGGAGGTTTTCGAGCGGGTAGCGGATGGTAGCGTCCGGGCTCACCACGACGACTTCGACATCCCTCGGGTCGAGTACGTCGCCACTGGCGTGGCGAATCGTGACCGCGCTCTCGCCAATACCCGTGTCGAGACTGACTGACGGCGGGCTGGAATCTAGGTCCTCAGCGAAGCCGAGCGTGAAGACGCCGATGACAGAGACCAGGATAATCCCAATGGCGGCCATGAGGATATTACCTATGAGCGGGGATTGTCCTCGTTCAGAATCAGCTGCAGAGGACATCTGTTTGAATTTTATCGGCAGGACAATTCAACGTTCCGACTGTCTACGTTTTCGATACGCTTGCTCTATCGAATATAGAAGATAGCAGCGAGATCACTCCCGAATGAATTCGAGAACACGGGACCTCGACGACCACGCGGAAATATACGAAGAACTCGCGTACGAGTGACCGTTCGTCCCAGTCGATAGGTGAACTTTTCCGGCACGGTAATCTATTCCCCGACGGTGGCGATGACGAGCAGTTACCCCCGCTGAGACACAGTTTCTATTAATAGATTGGTAGCTTGGAGTGGAAGCAGTTGTCTTCACTGACGATCAGTAGGGCTTTTTGAGACCCTTAATCGAGGACACCAATAAGCAATCTCGCTGAAGACACAGCGCGAGTCAGTCAGTCAGTCCTGACCGTATGCTACGATTCTGGTTCAGAGTCAGTGGCATCCTCCTTCGAACGCACGGCAAAGAGGGAAGCCCGTAGTCGTGAGATAGCTCAGGAACTAAATCCATATCTCAATAGAGTCGTCTGAGAACCTCGCGTGGGGCCATCTCATCTTCGAGAGCCGTTGAGGGCGACCAGGAGTGCGTCGGCCCGCACAGTCGTCTGGTATTTTCGCCATTTCCCGTCTTTCCGTCGAGTCACGAGTCCGGCGTCGGTGAGTTGAGAGAGGGCGTGGCTAATCGCGCTGTCACTGACATCGAGAAGTGGCGAGAATTCGCAGACACAGAGTTCTTCACCCGCTATGTGTAGGATGCGGACTATCTTGTACCGCGTCTCGTTGGCCAGGGCGGACAGTACACCTACGTCTGCTTCGAGCGCAGGTCCACCAGCCGCGGCGTCTAGCTCTTCAAGTTCATCTATGCGTTGTGCCACTTCTTCATCGCCACACCCATCGCGTTCGTCTGTAAGATATCGCTGTAACCGCTCGGTTGACGACATGGCCTAGATTTGAGCATATGATAAAGTAAGTGTTGTGTACTGAGTCGTGGACGAACGGGAGAGATTGCTCGTACGGTTGCTTATTAGACCCCCATTCATATTCATGGACGGACAACTGTCCTGCCGAGATGGGCAGCAGCTATGACCGCAGTGTGGCCGCAATAATGCTTTTAGAGCTAGCTTAGACGATTATTCTCTCAATTTCCCGCAGTATTCCGACCAAAGCGCTTATACACATCTGAACAAATATTCAAATAATCTGAACCGCCCTATCCTGAACACGGCGGGAAGGAGATTCGGCGTATCGCCCACTCAATTGAACAACCACTTCCGACCCACGAATGACTGAACTCACCCTATACGAAGAAGCGATGTGCTGTTCCACAGGCGTCTGTGGACCAGACCCGGACGATGAACTCGTCGAAGTCAGCGCCGCTCTCGACCAGCTCGAAGACGAGTTCGATGTCGATGTATCGCGAGCGAATATGCAACACAACATCGAGCAGTTCCTCGAAACCCAGCGAATCGCTGATCTGGTCGAGGAGCACGGCCCGTCGATTCTCCCGATTACCGTCGTCGACGACGAAATCGTCGCCAAAGAGGCGTATCTCTCGTACGACGAACTCGCATCGACTATCGAGAATTCCGCCGACCCACAGAAAGCGTAGATGGCCACCACACAAACACCAGCCAGAGAAGTCGTCGAGCCGAATAGCGAAGAGACTGAGTTCGTATTCTTCAGTGGGAAGGGCGGCGTCGGGAAGAGTACTGTCAGCTGTGCCACGGCGACGTGGCTGGCTGACAACGACTACGAGACGCTGCTGGTGACGACCGACCCGGCACCCAACCTCTCGGACATCTTCGAACAGGATATCGGCCACGAGGTGACCGAAATCGACGATATCGACAACCTCTCTGCCATCGAAATCGACCCCGACACGGCGGCTGAAGAGTACCGACAGGAAACAATCGAGCCGATGCGGCAACTGCTCGACGACGACCAAATCGAAACAGTCGAAGAACAGCTCAACAGCCCGTGTGTCGAAGAAATAGCGGCGTTCGACAACTTCGTCGACTTCATGGACAGTCCCGAGTACGACGTGGTCGTCTTCGACACAGCGCCGACCGGCCACACTATCCGACTCATGGAACTCCCTTCGGACTGGAACGCCGAACTCGAGAAAGGCGGCTCGACCTGTATCGGTCCCGCCGCCTCCATGGAAGACAAGAAGGCCCAGTACGAACGAGCCATCGACACACTCCAAGACGACGAGCAGACGACCTTCGCGTTCGTCGGCAAGCCAGAGGACTCCTCACTCGAAGAGATTGAACGCAGCGCGTCGGACCTCGGAGACCTGGGCATCGAATCCCAGTTCCTCGTCATCAACGGCTACCTCCCTGAGTCGGTCTGTGAGGACCCCTTCTTCGAGGGGAAACGCGAGGACGAACAGGCGGTTATCGAGCGAGCAGAGACCGAATTCGACGCCGATACGATGGCGACCTATCCGCTTCAGCCCGGTGAAATCGCCGGTCTGGAGCTGCTGTCGGATGTCGGTAGTGTCATCTACGACGGCAACGAGGCGAGCGTCGACGTGGGCGCGGCTACTGATGTCGATTCGGACCACTCTGTCGATATCGATGCGCTAGCCGACCCTGAATCGGTCGCCGACCAACTCCAGCCGGAGGATGGTACGCGGTACTTGTTCTTCACCGGGAAAGGCGGCGTCGGCAAGAGCACCGTTGCAGCGACATCGGCGACGAAACTCGCCGAAGCTGGCTACGAGACGCTCGTCGTGACGACCGACCCGGTTGCCCACCTAGAGGATATCTTCGGCGAAACTGTCGGTCACGAACCGACGTCGGTGAGCCAGCCGAACCTCGATGCGGCACGCATCGACCAAGAGAAGGCTCTCGAAGAGTACCGAGCACAGGTGCTCGACCACGTCCACGAGATGTACGAGGACAAGGAAGACACCGAACTGGATGTCGAAGCCGCAATTGCGAACGTCGAGGAAGAGCTGGAATCACCGTGCGCTGAGGAGATGGCCGCACTGGAAAAGTTCGTCAGCTACTTCGAGAAAGACGGCTACGATATCGTCGTCTTCGACACGGCCCCGACGGGCCACACGCTCCGGCTACTGGAACTGCCCTCCGACTGGAAGGGGTTCATGGACCTGGGCTCGCTGACGAAGGGGGCCGCACCGGCAAAGGGCGACCAGTACGACGAGGTCATCGAGGCGATGCAAGACCCCGACCGGAGCTCCTTCGCGTTCGTCATGTATCCGGAGTTCACGCCGATGATGGAGGCCTACCGCGCGGCCGAGGACCTCAAAGACCAGGTCGGTATCGAGACGGCCTTCGTCGTCGCGAACTACTTGCTGCCAGAGGAGTACGGCGACAACGCCTTCTTCGTAAATCGGCGAGCACAGCAGGAGAAGTATCTCGGAGAGATCAAGGACAATTTCGAGACGCCTTTGATGTGCGCGCCGCTGCGGCGGGACGAGCCGGTCGGGCTGGACGAGCTGCGCGCCTTCGGTGACGAGATTACCGGCCTCTCGGAACTCACGAAGAAACAGGAGGTGAGAATGTCATGAGCGATCTCCAATTCGAAGAGCAATCCGTCGAAGACAAGCTTCGAATGTTTATACAGACACTCACTGACTCCGAGACCTACCGCGAGTTCATCGAGGCAAGCGAAGCACTCGATGACGATTCGGAAGCCACAGCGTTGCTCCGTGAGTTCGGCCAGAAACAGGAACAGATGCAACAAGGTGAGTTCGACCAGTCGGTCATGAGCGAACTGCAGGAGCTCAAATCGGAGATGGCAGATAACGATACTATCCAGCGACACAGAGAAGCACAAGAAGCGCTCGTCGAACTCCTGCAGGAGACTAACGACGTGATAAGCGAGCAAATCGGTCGGGAATTCGCTCAGTCGACTGGGGGTGGCTGCTGTTGAATCCCTCCGACGAAGATGTGCTGAATGCCGCCGAAGCGCTCGGAGAGGAACTGGCACAGACGCAATCTGAGGCGACCGAGTCCGAGTTCGAGACGATACTAGAGGAGTGTAGCGAAGCTATCAGCGAGGAGACCGGAATCCAGTACGACGACGCCTGTGACACTGGCGGTTGCTGTTAAAGACTGACACCGATATGTAGTTTTCAATATCTACTCTCTGTATGCAGCAAGCAATTTCTACAACATTTTGTAGAGAACCATTTTGCGTGATCGAGTATTGTCTGTTCTGGCGGACTCGTGCAACTCTTATAACTGAAAACAGTCACTCTCGCTCAACACCGTCGATTAACGCAGCATCAGTACTTCACAAAGCCGCTTAGTTAGAACGTCTGCTTGCTGAAGGTGTGTCTAAAACGTACGTGTTTACCCCCAGAACGATTTCGCCACTCTCTCGTAAGTTGCTCCTGACCCAACAGTAGAGCAATGCAGACGACAGGGTGTTCTCCGAGGGACGGTCTCCGGCAGGGAGACCGTCC
>Ga0136589_1000655_pt1 | contig 16926 bp, 10 predicted proteins | sample AntRauMFilla3764_FD_104640 | JGI IMG/M metagenome (GOLD analysis project Ga0136589, IMG submission 104640) | Saline lake microbial communities from Rauer Islands, Antarctica - Metagenome Filla 3 #764 | ecosystem: Environmental > Aquatic > Non-marine Saline and Alkaline > Saline | place...
AAACACAAACAGGAAGCGGCGATACGGTTATCGTCCCTCCTCGTTGAGATTTAGAGACTATCGACGACATCAAAAGCGTCCTTTTCGACTTTGAGAGCCATCTATCAGTAATGAGCTGCGGACTATCTTGCTTATTTTTCCGTCTTCATTCGATTCGATTCTCATTCTCATGACGATGCGCGCTTTCCATCCGAACCCGACTCCAACTCCGACTCCGACTCCGACTCCGACGTGGTGTCGTCCCCCCACGGAGACAATTTCCAAAGCCGCTCCTCTGGCACTTCTCCACACCGTACTGCAGCCATCGTCCTGACGAAATCCAAGATCAGGGATGCATACGGGCGGTTGATGTCCATGTGTTTACACACGTCGGGGTCCGGCTCACACCCGTTTTCGTACAGCCACTTGAGGACGGCTTCGGTGTCCTGCATACGATACCTGTTCGACAGCGCGGCCCAACACATCCGAGAGGGCCGGATCCCGTCTTTCCTCTCGACCAACCACTCCAACCTTTCCAGAGGCGCGCAATCGATGATGCTCGCTATCAGGACTAGAGTTATCCTTGTACCGTTTTTCAGGGAAATATACGGAACTGGCCAACCCTATGTATGATACACAGGTTTTTGGTTGGTCATCTGTATGTCGTTTATAGCTCTTCCTCCTCTTCTTCTCCCTCTTGAACTTTTTGTTGTTCCTTTACATCGCCTTCGTCTTTTTCTTCTCTCACTTGACGTATATCGTTCACGATGGTTACGCCCCATCTCTTGACCATCTCGTACGACCTCCGCGCGGAGTCGGTGTAGATGTGGTTTTTCTTGTTTCGGGTGTCTGCGAACCAATGTTTCACAAAGTCGAAGAGGGCGGACGTGAGGTCTTCCTCGAATTCCTTCAGGTTCGAGTGGAAATGGTCCTCCAGTAAAGATATCGGCCTCTTGATCAAGCCATCCATCACCTTTTTTTTTGAATCGATCATCCAACCTCGCTTGTCGCCGTCGTAATAGGACATGACAGTACCGTCGTCGACGTCGCCGGCCAAGCACCGAATGTTCATATTGCCATCCGTATCGTGGTGGATGAGTTTGACCAAATCGAGAAGACCCTTGTTTCCATTCGGCAGCTGCTTGAGGCACCGTGTCAGCACGTCGGCTGTCACGCGGCTCAAATCTTCGTGCCCGAAACCGTTGATGTGCACATTGACCGCGTTGTAGTTGATATTTGCGGGAAGCATGTTATATTATATATTCTAGACGTGAGTGTGTCGACGAGCTCGCGTAAATCCTCCATCTCTGGTTTAGATTCTTCTCGTGTCTTTTATCTTCTAAGTCGACTGTGAAATGGAAGGAGACCTAGTGTAAGCAAAACTGAATTATAGCGTGGATGATGATCTGAAAATATGAACTCGTCTAGACAACAAAACAAATAAAATATGTTCCTTGACGCTTTCTGCACGATTTGCACGACTGGCCTATCATGCGTCAGAAGCATGGGAAACGCGCTGTTCTCAGAGCTGAACGACCAGATGTGGAACATGGCGTCCGCCCCCGAAGCTTTGAGCACAAAGTGGGACAGACTGGCGTCCAAAGACATCCAGGCGTATCTAGACGAGCACGAAGATGCCCACGCTCTCGTTTTAGACGAAATCGGACGGACCGCGACCGAACACGACCCGGTCCGTCTTGTATTCATGTTCCCTTCGATGAGAATGAGGCGCATGGCGATAGTCGATGTTCTCGGTCCACATCCACAAATGACAGAACCCGACAAATCGCTCGGTGCATCAGAAGTTCAGATGCTCATCGACGATTACCACTTGTGTGAGATCGTCTCTCAGATCGACCGGTCGTCCGTGTACCCAAACTCCAACTGGTGCGGCTCACATTCAAACACATACGAATTCCGGGGTGTAATGAATTGCTTGCACCGCAACTTACACGAACGCGTGACGGCGAAAGCGTGGCGTGTTTACCGAAGTCTAGTCGTCGCTCGACAGGATGTGGATCGATACCGAAACGTTGACCTATGGTCAATCGTCCGTGATGCAGACAAGATGGCAACGTGCGTGGCAGAGGGCGGATACATATACATGTTCGAGAACAAGACGTGGAACGGTCTCCCTCAGCTCATATTGCCTATATCTGTCTGCAATTACGCTTCTGTTTTGAATGACACCGACACCGGCACCTGCAACGACTCATCCGTCCGAGAAGATGAATTGTATTACCTGTACCTCGCTATTACGTTCGATAGCCGTGGAGACCCCACCAAACTCTTCGCGAACTTAGTCCATGATGACCGTGACGCTTTCGAAAAGATGGCATGGGGGCATGTCGTCCGTGGAATACACCCGTACATTGTTTCAGACATCTTCCATAGAGCGACTCGTGATCGTGTGGATCTCATCATCGACGCCATTCATCTCCGCAAAAAACGTGAAAACACCCTGCGTGGAGCGTCCAAAGACGTGCAAGTCGTCATATGCGCGACGAAAAAAGAAAAGTGGAACGAAGTACATAGGGACATCATGGCCAAAACCTGGCATCCATCTCGATTCCAAACGTGGTGCTTGAGCGAACAAGAAAAGCGAGAATTGGAGGAGGACCTAGTATATAATTAGGGTTGGCCAATTCCGTATATTTTGCTAAAAAACGGTATGAGGATGAGTCTATTCCTTATATCCTTCTCTGCGAAGACGAACCGTTGTTTTGCTAGTCATAAATACGGTTCGTCGGTTCCGTATATTTCGAAGAAACGATGTCTTTATTTATCATCGTATGACGGATATCTGCGGCGTGTCGTGAGATCATACATAAAACCCATCCAATACATAATAATGGATCGAACTCCCCAGTCTCGATCATGAAATTCGGCACGGAGTGGAAAGCGAGAATGGCTCGCATCGGCCCCGAGCTCTCTCCGCGCCTCCGGAACGCCTGTATAGATTACCGCATGTGGAAAAAGTGGAGCAAAAAGCTTACGATGTCGACTCGGTATCAACCGGAAACAAAGAACGCTTCGGTGTCCACGGAGGTGTCGAAGCAGCGTTTGTTAGAGGCACTGGAGAGGCAGGTCGAGGTGTTGGATCGAGCGTACGCGTACGAATTCAGTTCCCTGTCGAAAAGCAACACAGATGTGTCTCTCCTTTTCTTCTTTTGCGCCGGACGTCGTCGTTTGCACGACCGTCGATGGCGTTGCTTGTACGAGTTCGTCGCCATCAATCGAAAGGTCGTGTACAAAATCGCCAAGCGCTTGGATAAAAATGTGCGTTTCCTTTGCAACGATAGTATATCCGCGGTAGAATGGTACCGTAAGTGTAGATCCACGGTCATTCCTTTGGGATCTCACGCGGTGTTGTCCGACGACCACAACTGGAAAATCTTACAGCTGCACTGTAAGGGTAAGGGAGAGCCCGGTACCGAACTAGACAGGGACACGTGTCCAATCTGCTTAGAAGACGATTATGCGCGGTGTGTCGTGTTGCGATGTGGACACGTTGTATGCAGGTCGTGTGTCATAGCGATGATCGGCGCGGAGAACAAGAGGGGGACGCTGCAAAACCTCGTGAACGCTTTTATACAGAACGGTCGAAACAGGTGCCCGACTTGTCGATATCCTGGAGCTTTCTCGAGGTTTGACGAATACTCGTACGAACCATACGATCACGCCGCTGTGGTTAGTGACCATCGAACCGATGAAATCACGAGAGGGCGATGGTATACATGTACTCCGGCAAGGTAATATTGGGTCGACTCTGTACCCGATAGTTGGTTCACGGATGCCGAATCTCGAACTTTCGTCTGAAATAGCCTTGGCCAATTCCGTACATTTTATGGAAACGATATAATGACTAGAGTTATCCTTATACCGTTTTCAGGGAAATATACGGAACTGGCCAACCCTAGTCTGAAATGATAATTGATGTCGTCAATTAGTTCGTAGACTTCTTCAAAAGTTCGTGAATTTTGGAGACATCCGCCGATCATTTGGTATCGTCCTGTTGTTTGGCCTCTTCATCATCTTTCTGTACAGTATCGGTCTCTTCTTCTTGTTTGGCCTCTTCATCATCTTTCTGTACAGTATCGGTCTCTTCTTCTTGTTTGGCCTCTTCATCATCTTTCTGTACGGTATCAGTCTCTTCTTTTTGTTTGACCTCCTCTCTTTTTTCGGGTTCGTCTTCGGGAATTTCGAACGAGCTACCGACCATGGGGTTGGAGGTGGCGTGTTCGTCGAACCATTTGACGACCTCGTCTTTGACGCGTTTCCAGGCCAAGGTCGTGACTTCCGTTTCGTCCATGTGCTTGGCGTCTTCGATGTCGATGCGCGTCTCGACGTATTTTCGACGGTCGTTAATGGTGCAACGCACGTCGAATGCCACCACCTGGTATTTCGGGTTGTTCGAGGGGTAGAGGTCGAAGCGCACGACCTTGATCGCCGTACATTTCCTCAAATCGAATCGTTTGTGCTCTTTGAGCATTTTCGCAACAGCGGCGGGCATGGGTGTCGTCTTCGTCGTCGTAGAGTGCGCACTGTACTGCGGCGTTCCTTTATATGTAACTTTCGAAAAAAAATGCGGTTTAGCCGCGACATCATTCAGTATTAGGTCGGAAAAAGCCGCGCCTCTAAACCGTCCAATCTTGCTGTGTATTCTTGGCGCATGTCCTTAATCGCTTCCGCCATCAGCGCCACCATGTTACCGTACGCCAGACTGTAGAGGTCGGTGCACGCCTCGTGTTGCACCACCTCGGGCACCACACCCAGCACCTCCTGTGCGATGAAGCCGATGAGGTCGCGATTCCTTTTGTCGTCTCCGCTTTCGTCGCCGTAATAATTATGTCCGTCCTTCCTCTGATACGTGCAGCCCCGGAGGCGGAGAACCTTGTCCAACGCGCCCTCGATAGGCCGCACGTTGCGCTTCGTCCTGGCGTCGGAAAGCCCCGTAAGAGTGCCCGACGCGTATACGTCGCCCACCACGTGCAGCTTGTAAGAGGGGGAGCGCGTGCCGATGCCCACGTTGGCGTTGGTCATCGAGATGTTGCCTTCCTCCACGCTGATGTAGTTCATGGTTAGGAGCGCGGCGGAACAAGAGTAACGCACGCTCCGGACCTCCAACACTCCGCCACCCGACCCCCCGCCTTCGACGCGCGACACCACGAACGCCAACTGCTTGTACCGCGTCAGCGTGGGCGCGGTCAACTCGATGCGCTGCACCCGGTTGGCGCGCACTTCGGGAACCGTCACGCCCGACGTCCTCCCGTCCAACTCCACCCACAAAAGGTCGTCGCCTTCGACGCTACCGTAAACTTTCCACTCGACGGGGTGTCTCCCCCCGAGGTTGTGCGTCGAGACGCTGTAGGCGTGGACGTGCTGGGGGTAAGGGAGGTCGATCAGGTTCCAGGCGCCTCTGTATCCGCCTGACAGATTTGCGGACCCCTTGTACTCGCCGGTCTCCTCGTCGAAGGGGTCGACTTCGGGGTCGGTGCGCCAAGTCGAGTGCACGCTGGAGCGCACGACGACGCCGTCCTCGCCCACGCCGATCCAAGTGCCCGTCAGAGACAGCTGGAACACGCTCCGGAGCTTCTCTTGGCGAGCCACGGGCACGTCCGCTTCGGTCCAAGTGCTCCCTCCGTCGTTGGACCAGAGCACCTGGCCCGAACCCGACACCGCTATCCACGTCGAGCCGTCGTTTGTAGCCGTCGTCGACTCGAAGTACCCCCACATGCTGATGACCTCGGTCGAGGCTTGGCTGACGTCCGTCCACGTAGCTGCTCCGTCCGACGACTGAAGCACAGTGTTCTCGTCGCCGACGACCGTCATGACCGAAGCCGCCACGGCCGATCCGGTCAAGTACGATACTTCCGTCTTGGTAATGCCATATAACCTCCGTAAACTTACGCGCTCGGGAGTCGTCCACGTAAGTCCGTCGTCTGTCGAGCGGAGGATGGCCCCGTTCGTTCCGACGGCGATCCACACGTTCGCCTCCTCGTCGTACAACACCGCCAGTTTGTCGTCCATGTCCTCGTTGTACCCAAAATAGCCGTACACCGTGAGCCAGGTGTCGGCGTCGTCGTTCGAGCGCATGACCAACCCCTCGTCACCGACCGCCACCCAGGTTCCCGACACCGGCGAAACCGACACCGCTCTGAGCGTGCGCGTCGTGTTGGTGTAACGGACCTCCCAAGTTTGGCCGTCGTCGTGGGACACCAAGAGCGTGCCCCCCTCGCCGACCACGACCCATGTTCCTGTTCCCATCGCCCCGTGCACCCCCAAGAGTTCGCGGTCGGCCACCTGGGGGTGCGCCAAAAACACGTGCTCGTCCTTGAGCTGGAGGAATCCCGCGGACAGCTCTTTGTCCCCGTCGTTGAAAACATTCCAACACTCGTGGTCGGGGACGTCCGACGAGGTGGTCGCCTCGTAGGCGTGGGCGATCACGATCTTTCCGTCACCTGTCCCGTCTTGAACGACGTCGAACGCGTCGTCGTCGGTCTGTGAGGACAGCGGAGCACGTTCGACCGTCCAGTTGCTGTTCGTGATCTGGTTGCCGTCGAGTTTGAAAAAGGGTTGTTCGACGAGTTCGTCGGCTTCGGCGCGGCTCAAATAGATGTTGCCTCCCAGGACGTGCGCCTCGTTGTGCCGACGCACGGTGAACCCCTCGTTCCCCCTGCGCACCACCTGCGCCTCCTGCGTGCCCTCCCGCGATTCCTTACCGTCTTCGCCCACGACCGCGGTGTAGTCGTCGACCTTGGAGCCGCCGTCACCGGATGAACCGCCCCCTATCTCGCGGATGCTCCCGTCGGGTTCGACGATGAAGTAGCGGTCGGCGTACACGACGTTCGACACGGTCAGACTCCCCGACACTAAGAGGCCGTCCGCGTCAGAGATGCGCAAACGTTCTTTGCCTCCCGTGCAGAAAGAGATTGCGTCTTCCTCGTTCAGGGGACGGTGCATGCCGGTGTCGGTGTCGCCTGTCCACGAATAAGACGGATTGAAGCACGTGGTGTCGTTTGCGGCCAAAAATTGACCCGCGACTTCCATTTCTCCGCTGACAAACACGCCTCCCTCGACGTGGAGCGACCTGGACGGTTCTCTCGTGCCGATGCCCAACTTACCGTCGTCCGTCAGGTTGAGCGCGTTCGAGAAGGACGGGAAAAGGTCCTGTGAAACGAACCGGGCGTCCACCTCCTCCTTGGTGTACACGTTCGACGCGACGTCGCGGTGGAGGGCGTCGAAATTGCTCTTGGCCGCGAACATGGCTTGCGCGGTTTCGGCGTCGTGGTATTCGGTGGCCAGCCGGTCCAGGAGACCGTCGTAAGCGTCGCGCGTGGCGTATCTGTAGTCCGACTCGGGCTTCGTGAAGTAGCCGTTCCGGAGCTCGGTGCGCAACGTTCCCACCTCTTCGACCGTCGAAAACGTGGACCGCGATTCCTCCTCCGAGAGCACGTCCCGATGGACAAAGTTGCTGAGCGCCACCGCGTCGGCCCAACGCGCGACCACCTCGTTGCTGAGCGCCTGGTACGTCGTCTTTTCGGTGAACAGGTCCAGCGCCTCGTCTCGGGAGTACGTGTCGTCTAGGTCCACCCGTAAATTATCCGCAAATTCAACGGTCGCGAAGCGCGCGTCGACCTCAGACATGGAGTATGTGTCGTCGATGCGCGAAGCTACCATGTTGCTCAGGCCCTCGAAAGCGACCGCCGACGCGAACCTGAAATCCGCGTCCGTACGACTATACACGTCAGGGTCGTATACCATGTTGCTGAGCGCGTCCAGTTCGTCGCGGCTGGTCGCCAACGCGTCGTGGTCGTCGCGCAAAGTCGCCACCGTGTCTTGGAGATCACGACTGGCGTACCTGTCGTCGCTGACGGACCGGGTGTAGTAGTCTTGCACCACGAGGTTGCTGAAGGTCGCGAACGAGGTCTCTGCTGCGTACCGCAGATCACTGGCCGACCTGTCGAAATATTCCTCACGCACGGTGTTGCTGAGCGCCTCCAGGTCGGACCTGTCCTGACCTTCGCGCGCCAACACCCCCTCCCGGAAAGCCTCGAAGTTACAGGCCGACGCGCACCTCAGGACCAACTCCGCGTCCACTTCGGACGCCGTGTAATAGTTTTCGTAAACGTCGTTGCTGAACTCGACGTAGCCGTCGAGAGGCGCGTACCGTCCGTCGGCCACGTCGAGACGCGCGTAACTCGTCGAGACGACGTTGCTCCAAGCTTCGAAGTTCGTCGACCCCGCGTAACGCGCGTCGCTGACGTCCTTGTCGTAGTGAGCCGTGTGCACGGCGTTGCTGAACGTCAAGAAACGATCGATGTCGACGTGACGGGCGTCGCTGGCCGTTTTGGTGTAATGGTCGTTCGAGAGACGGGCGTCCAGGGCGTCGACTTCCACCGCCTTAGCATAAGTATCCGCTATGTTGGACGCCGAGGCGTACCCTAGATACAGGGCGTTCGAGAGCGCCGAGTGGTCTTCGGATAATGCGAAACGCACGTCGGACTCGTCCTTGTCGTAATAACTAGAGGCGATGTGGTTGGAGAAAGCCGCTATCGTGGACGACTCGTTCCCCAAGAGCGCGTCCGTCTCGCTCCTCGTGTAGTAGTCGTACTCGAACGAGGCGTCGAATGCGTCTATGCGGGCTTGGACGTCGTTCGATAGGTCCGCGAGCACGGACTGTGTGTGGTCCTCGTTCGCCTGCAGACGCCCGTCAACGTGCGCCTTGGTGTAGTAATCGTCCGCGAACATGTTCGAAAACCCCTGTAGCGCCAGCGTGACCTCGGTGTCGAACAGTTCGTCGATGTAATGTTTGCGGTAATACCTGTCGTCGAACTCGACCCGAAAGGCCTGTGCGTTGGACTCCGCCACCTCTATTCCTCCCTCCCGTGCGATGGTGACGTAGTCGTCGAGAGCTCCCGTGCGCAAGAAACGCGCGTCGCACTCGGTCTTGGTGTACACGTTGTCCAACGCCTCCAGGTGACCCAACGAGGTGGGAAGGACATTGGCGGCGAACTTACCGGGTCGGTTTCCCGGGGGGTCGAACGCCATGACGATCGCGATGACGCGATTGGACGAGGAACGCGTCACTCCCACGCCGATGCGCCGTGTGCTCTGCCAGACGAGCCGCGTGAAATCGGGCGTGTAGGACTTACCGGGATTGGTGTGGTCGTAATTGATGGAATTCTGGTACCACCCGTCGATGGCCATGATGCACAGTTCGGTGTCGGTCATGGTCTCCGCGCCTCCTCCGAGTGCGACGACCAACGTGTTTTCCGTTCCCGAAAAGTAATCTTCTGCGGATGGTGTAACGGGATTGGCCGCCAACTGACGTGCACGAGACTGCGCCAGTGTCGCCATACTGGTGTGGAACACCACCGGGGGGCTCTGGTGGGGTTGCCGGAGGGCGTTTACGCGGTTACGAATAACGATCTCGTCGATCATGTTCGTTATTTTCGACAGACCTGCAACACACTATTACTATTTACATGTAAGGTTTAAAGAGTTATTTTTAGGAGAGAGTATAATATATCTATTCATCTCTCTCTCTTCCTTGCTCGGCCTTCTCTTTCTCTATCCCTGTGATAAAATCGACCGACTAGTATGAATTTGTATGCTGACACTGTAGATGGGCTCTTGGAATCCTCGGAAGATCAGGAGGATCAAATAGACACACGAGATGCACTAATACCAGAGGCGTCACAGGCGACAATAGTACCAGAGGCAGGAGAGGTGCCAGAAGAAGGCGAAGTCATCGATGGCACCGACACCAGAGGTACACATAACGCGTCTATGCTGGACAGACATCGCTCACACCAAGAACGCACGCTCGGCACACATCGGAGCTCACATCACAAACAACTTACGTCTTGTGTTTAGGTTTTGCACCTGGCGCTGGCGCTGGGGATGGAAGCCATGCACCTCGAGCTGCCTCGTCACTTCCCCGACGGCAACTACCTCTTCCACCTGTGATCACTCCATCTACTGCAAGACAAGAAGCCACGGATGACGGGCTTCAAAGCGGAAGACCACAACCTTTCCCTAGGACGACACCTCCCACTCCAAGAGCAGAATGCGGCAACAACGCCACAAAAGCCCAAATACAGGGTGAGAAATGCACAACATTGTCGTGCGATTTAGAGTGGCACACTGTCGTATGTATGTGTGCTCATTATTTGTCGACTCCGCATATGGAGCCACTTAGTTCAGTGAAGCGAAGTAACATCTCGATTCACACGATTGCTCTTTTTGCTTTCAGAGATTCTGCTTGAAAAACAGCGGGCATTACTTGAGGAACGACAATTGCGACAGCAGCAGCATATACCACAGCCACAACCGCAGCAGATGATTGGAGGTATGGTTCAGAGAGATGGCAATGAGCGCTCATCTAGCCGTCAACAATCAGCTCAAAACGGCGGACAACTCCCCGGAAAACGCAAAAGCCAACGCTCACCTAGCCGCGAAAGCGAGCAACAACGCCACAGCCAGCGCCAGCGTCAGCGCTCACCCAGCCGCGAACGCGAGCAACAACGCCACCACAGCCAGCACCAGCGCCATCGCCATCGCTCACCCCTCCCTAGCCGCGAACGCGAGCAACAACGCCGCCACAGCCAGCACCAGCGCCATCGCTCACCCCTCCCTAGCCGCGAACGCCAGCAACAGCGCCATCGCTCACCCCTCCCTAGCCGCGAACGCGAGCACCAGCGCCACCACAGCCAGCACCAGCGCCAGCGCCATCGCTCACCCCTCCCTAGCCGCGAACGCCAGCGCCATCGCCATCGCTCACCCCTCCCTAGCCGCGAACGCGAGCACCAGCGCCAGCGCCATCGCTCACCCCTCCCTAGCCGCGAACGCCAGCAACAGCGCCATCGCTCACCCCTCCCTAGCCGCGAACGCGAGCAACAACGCCACCACAGCCAGCACCAGCGCCAGTGCTCACCCCTCCCTAGCCGCGAACGCCAGCAACAACGCCAACGCACACCCCCTAGCCGCGAAAGCGAAGAACAGCGCCAGCGCTCACCTCCCAAGTCCGAGAAACCGCTTGATTGTGTGCACAATGTCGGACCTCCACCTCCTCCTCCCAAGTCCGATACACATCCTTCAGGAAACGATAACAGCAGAAGCAGCAGAAGCAGCGGTAGTAGCAGTGACAGTGACAGCGGTAGTAGCAGCGGCAGTGACAGCGATAGTAGAAGCGGCAGTGACAGTTACAGCAGTGAGCGTAGTGTAGTGCGACATTCCAACAAGATCTTTGACGTGGACCTAGTCAACTCAACAGCTAGTGTATTTGGCCCATTGTTGTCGAGCTCACTCCCCCCCTTGACGCTCGTCATCAAACTGAAGAACATAGTGGAGGTGAGATTTGAGATTATCACCGTGTCGTCGAGTGTCGTTCGATAGAGCTCTTCAATAGTGGGGTTGCATGGATGATGACGCACACTTTGCACACTCTACACACTCGTTGTGTGCAGGAGAAAGACAGCGGAATGCTACTGGACATGCTGGTCGACACGTTCATCACCAATAGACAGAAGATGCTGTCTGTGATCATGTCAGTGCCAGATGGCGTGACTTTCCAGGTAGGTGGAAGATTGGTGAATGCAATGATGTTCAAAAAGCAGATTTAGGCCGTGCAGTATATCGAACGGTGTCCAACAGTGTCTAACATCATTAGAACAAATGGCACTTTTTCCTGTGATCGGTATCTATGTGTATGCTTTCTATGCTTTTTCTTTGTAGACTAACGTCCATACGTCTGTTTGTAACCGTCTGTATTTGTGAGTTTGTCTGGAGATTCTGGCGATGGTCCATTCGGTGTATGTACGTCTGTGCGCAGGTGTCGGGGTCCAAGGAGGATATCCGCATCAATGTGGATGGGTTGATGCCCGTGATGTACAGATGGTGGGCGTATGTGGGCTGCTACTCTCTCATGAACTTCGTCACAATGTCGGGTAGAATAAGGAACATGTCAAGCTCCGTCATGTATGAATAGCCAGGCCTAGGCCTGACCAAGCCAACAACCCAACCCGACCCGACACGACACGACTCGACTCGACTCGACACTTTTCTTGTTTTTCTTGTTTTTCTTGTTTGTACTTGTTGCCTTTTTGTGTTTGGTCTGGAATCTGGATGTAAATGACCGCGGTCGAGATAAAAAGAAAAAAGCCTGTCTAACTACAAAGGGCACCTAGTAGTTATAATATGCAAGTCTCGCGGTCTAATTTTGACGCACTTTTGGCATCGGTAACAAAGTATGCGGAGGTGAATGAGGTGTCAAATGAAGACGTCATGGTCGTATCTGGTAATCCAAAGAAGAAGACGGGTGTGGATGACGGAACATCTCTTCGTTCGATAGAACTCGAGATGGTTCACACCGGAATCGTGAGCCGCGAGGAGTTTGTGCAAGTGTTGCGATACTTTCGTACTGTACACGGGAAATCAAAAACCGTTTTCAGTAACTCGACTGACGTCGGCGTTTCTTTACCTGGAGCGGACGCATCATACCGCGTAACTTTCCCGAGCGTCTCCGATATGAATTCTGCGGCCAAATCATCTGACCTCGGTTTGATGGAGAAACTACCGATGATGCAGAAACGTCGTCTGTACGATCCCGTGCAATTGGAAGGGTATGACATGCGTCTGAACGTCAAATCCGAGGAGGTCGTTCCTCTATCCTCGACGGGTATTCGGTCCACGATCGCGACGAGTCTCCTGACTTCCAACTCGATCAAAACCGTGCGGAACAAGACACGCTTCAGCTTCGTCGACGGATATTTCAGATATGACTGTACGACCGTGACACAGAGTTCCGTCCGAGACCTGGCTTCTTCATCGACAACGTCCGACTCGTTCACGAAGTACGAACTAGAGGTCGAATATTTAGGGAAGAAAGAAGAGAAAGAGGAGAACGACGACACCCAGACCGAAAAGGCGACTGCGAATACCAAGGCGAAAGCAAAGACAAAGACAAAGACAAAGACAAAGACAAATACAACCGTCATTACATCGACTACGGACGACATACAAGAACGTGCGCGTTCTATCACGATGGCCATCCTCCGAGCTTGCAGTTTGGTCCTGAAACTGGTAGAAGGCGTAGACCATCTGATCCCGCGTAAAACCAAAGAAGAAGTGATGGAGGCATACGAAACGCTGACGGGTGTGTCTCAGAGCTACTTCGTGGGACCGAAACCGGTGACGCTCCTCAAGTCGCACGTCACGTCTCCTTCTCCTCCGGGTGGCGTTACGGTGATAGGAGGAGGTTATACCGTGACAGAAAAAGCAGACGGAGAACGTCGCCTGCTTTTCGTGGACGGCACGGGTAAAGTGTACACCATCACCGACAACATGCGCCCGGCGTTCATGGGTCTAATGAGCAACGGCCCTAAAAACACGCTTTTGGACGGAGAATATGTACCCTCGCGACCCGTGTCGGCGAAAGAGGCGTCACGGCCCCTGTTCATGTGTTTCGATGCGTACTTCATCGGGGGTAAGGACGTGCGTTGGCTCCCTCTTATGGCGGAACCACCGCAGAAGAAAGGCGAAAGCCTCCGTCCTGATAGATTGACGGCCTGTCGTCGTGTGATCGGCGACGGGTTCAGTTCGTCGTCCCCTTCGCCCTCCTTGGAAGTGCGTGTCAAGGAGTTCCATCGCGTAAACCGACCCCGTGATCTCGCGTCGGCGTCTCTGTCTATCTTTCGCGAAAGGGACGCGGGTTTGTTTCCGTACGAAATAGACGGTCTGATATTTACACCCGCTCTGTCGGGAGTAAAGGGGGTCGTCGAAACTCCAGGTGACAAGACGAATCGAAAGACGGGGGGTACGTGGGACCGGGTGTTCAAGTGGAAGCCACCCGAGATGAACACCATCGACTTCTTGGTTAGGTTCCGGGCGAACGACATCGTGGCGGGTACATCGGACGACAGCGTCTATCGCGGGGTGGACCTGCTCGTCGCGAGCGAGCACCTTCCTCCCGGTTCAGTGTTGGACAACATCCTCCGTGTCTATGTGAATGGCTCGGACAGTGGCCGCAAGAACCGACACCACAACCCACAGAAGCGACCGAAGTCTATGCCCCGTCTATTCAAACCCAGTGGCGAGTCTTCTCGAGGAGAGGTACACCGCGCTTTACTGCGGATGGACTCTGACGGAAGGGTCCTATTGGACGACGGCTCCGAGATCACTAACAACATCGTCGTAGAATTCGCTTTCGACACGGCAAGTGTCTCGGATGACGTCAGTCGGAGGTGGGTCCCTCTCCGTGTGCGTCACGACAAGACGCAAAAATACCGCGAAACCGGTTCCATCGAACGCACAGCCAACCACCTTTCGGTGGCGCAACAGGTGTGGGACTCAATCCACGACCCATTGACCGAAGACGTGTTGACGCGTGGTGGTGTCAAAGCGGATACCTTGGACAATGACCCCGGAAACGCCGATCCCGACCTCGTCCAGAGCGACCGACCGTACTACGTACGCAAGTCCAATCGCGGAGGCTTGGCGTCGCTTCCCATGATGCAGTTCCACAACACGTGGGTGAAGGAGCGTACACTCCTTCACACTTTCGCAGGTGAAGTCAGGTCTCTATTGGACGTGGGGTCGGGCAAAGGAGGCGACCTGAACAAGTGGCTGGCGATGCCCCATCCGGGTCTGGAGCGCGTGTTGGGCGTGGACCTGTCGAAGGACAACATCGTCGACACCGAAAACGGCGCATACGCGCGCCTCGAGGATCAGTACCGCAAGAAGGGGGGTCACACGTCTTCTAAATTACCCGTCGTGCTCTTCATCGCCATGGACGCGGGAAAGCGCATAGCGACGACGAACTCTGGTGAATACACACCAGGCCTGTTCCCTTCTGCGGAAGACGAGGAGTTGGCGCGCGTGCTCTGGGATTCGGAATCCGACTCCGACTCCGACTCCGTGTCAGACGCTGGCATCAAACAGAAGCTTTCTCGTCTACCGACAAAATTCAGGGGGTTCGCCTCTCGTCCTTTCGACATGGTCAGCTGTCAGTTCGCGGTTCACTATTTTTTCAAGGACATCGGGACGCTGCGCGCGTTCGCGGCCAACGTGTCTTCCATGCTGGCACCGGGTGGTTACTTCGTCGGCACGTGTCTGGACGGGAGGATGGTGGACGCACAGCTCGCTCCATTGGACAGAGGCGCTAGCATCCAGGGCGTCGAGGGAGGTGGTGAAGAAAAGGGCGGTGGCGTCGAAGGGCGCCTGATGTGGCACGTGCGCAAGCTGTACGAAGGGAGCATGGAAGACGCGGCTTCGTTGGAGGCGCGGGTCGGTCACGGCATCAAGGTGTTTCTCGAGTCCATCGGCCAGGCTTTCGACGAGTACCTGGTGGACTTCGTGCTTCTGTGCAAGGTGATGGACGACGCGGGTTTGTACCCTCTGAAATCTGACGCCCAACGCGAACTCGGTCTTCCGGGGAGCAGCGGGGGATTCCAGGACCTGTTCGAGGAGATGAGGTCGTACGTGTCGTCAGAGGGAGGCTCGGACAAAATCGTCGACAATAGGCTGAAGTCGGCCATCACGATGTCCCGAGAACACCAGCGGTATAGCTTTTTGAACCGGTGGTTCGTCTTCCAAAAGAAAGTCAAGAACTGACGTGTCGTAAGGAAATATTTTGTGCGGAAAGTATAACAAACAACGACAACAACGACACCTTCAACTATATGACGGAACGAAGCTCTCGAAAGTCCGCTGTATCTTCCAGTCAAAAACGAACGATCCCCAAAACGACGGAGATGGTCGGAAGCGGATGTAGAAGCGAGACCGGAAGCTCCAAAGGCGGTTCGGTCGCCTCGAACGCAGTGATGCGTGCGGCACGCAACCCTCCCCGAGCCTCGGCTTACGGTGCGTGCCCTGTGAGTAATAGCGGATCGACAGGAGGGTCGGCGAAAACGACCAAGACAGCCAAGAAAGTTAAGACGACCGGTTCATCCGCTAAAAAGAAACCACCGACCAAGGATGCCAATCCCACAAAAGCGACAAAAGCGACAAAGTCGCGCGGTAGCAGTGCTGAAAGAGGAGGAGCGAGCGGAGGGTCTCCGGCTTACAGAGCGGTCATGGCCCACGTGAACAATCAAGATAAATACAGACACGGAGGGTCGGATAAGGCCATCGACGGCTTGTTTGTCTCACATCCTCCAACGTCCGTGTCGAAGGGCTCGCCTCACGCAAGTTTCGGCGTGTCGGCTCTACAGTCACCCCCCTCCGTAATCAGTGCGCAGATCAACAGACTACCTATCCGTCTCGATAGCACTCAGTTTGGGACGTCGACGGGAAACAACGCCGGGAGGGTTCCCTTTTCCCTGTCGGGTACGCCTCGGGCGAGTGCACCCGCTAATATAGACAGCATTCCCAAGAGCAGATGGCCTTGATCGTAATTCGTAATTCGTAGTTCGTCGTTCATCACCGTCGGTCTTTTGACCCATGTATTCGGAATTATTCTGTGGCACCATCGAGATAATGATGCAATACTATGACATTCAACAAAGAAGCGATATTTCTTAGTTACAGTCGATTTCAAAATGGATTTGGACACCCTGCGTTTACCAATTTGGGTGATTCGATGTCACACTCTTATTCTCACACAGTAATCAAGAGACCGCCGCTACATAAAGGCAATGATGGTATATCTATTTATACAATATTTCAGAAAGCGAATTATTACATAGATTGGGCGGAGGTGTCCAACTCCTTATTGAAATCGACTGTATATCCTGTACGTGCATATGCATTGATCGCACCTTTCCGAAAATCAATGGAGTACATTTTTAGGGTTGGCCGATTCCGTATATTTCGCAGAAAAGGATATAAGGCCGTGTCTCACTACGATTTGAGACTGGAAACAGTGTGGGAATAGTGTAGATTTCTCTGTAAAACACTCTATCAAAAGGACGTCCTGTTGCAACGAACAGGTTGCTATTGACATTA
>Ga0136589_1000663_pt1 | contig 16781 bp, 15 predicted proteins | sample AntRauMFilla3764_FD_104640 | JGI IMG/M metagenome (GOLD analysis project Ga0136589, IMG submission 104640) | Saline lake microbial communities from Rauer Islands, Antarctica - Metagenome Filla 3 #764 | ecosystem: Environmental > Aquatic > Non-marine Saline and Alkaline > Saline | place...
CACCACTTCGACGACGTGGACATGGTCGACCAGCGCTCCCATCAGACGAAGTTCCTCAGCGGGGTCACCGGCGGGCCGATGCAGTACGATGGCGACGACATGCGGACCGCCCACGAGACGATGGAGATTACGGGCGCGGAGTTCGACGCAATCGCCGGCCATCTCGACGGCGCGCTCCGCGGGTTCGACGTCGCCGACGCGGACCGCGAAGCGGTGATGGAGGCGGTGGAGGAGTACCGCGACGACATCGTCGAGGAGTGACGACACCGTCGAAGAGAACGGAACCCCGCATCGAACCGACCGCGGGCGAGCCCTACAGTTCTCCGCCGAGCGACTCCTGCTCGGAGGCGGGGTCGCCGCGCAGTCGACGACGCCGCTTGTCGTAGGCCGCCTCTAACTTCGCGTTCGTCGCCCGGGAGACGAGGTAGCAGTCCACCTCGTCGTCGTCGCGGGGATGCGCGCTCGCGACCCAGACGTGGCCGTCACCCGTCGAGAGATCGGCCGCCCAGCGCTCTGCGGCCGCGCGGCTCTCGAAGGCGTGGCGGGGGCCGTCCTCGAACACGAGTCGGCCCACCTTCGCGTTGCGCTTGCGCGCTGACGGTTTCACCGCGACGGTGACGCTCACGGGCGACGTTGGGGCGTCATCGCTTAAAAACCTCGTCAGACGCGGTCGGTGAGGGACGGCTGGGCGGTCGTCGTCGGTCGGCCGAACCGTTCGACCGAGACGCCGGACGAATCGCAAGAAACCAACCCCCCGGCTTCCTACTCGGATTCATGAGCGATCCGGCTTGGTACGAGGATGCGACGATCTATTCGCTAGATATCAAGACGTTCAACGACAGCGACGGGGACGGGTGGGGCGACTTCCGAGGGGCGATCGAGCGGATCGAGTACCTCGACGAACTCGGCGTCGACGCCCTCTGGGTCCGTCCCTTCTACCCGAGTCCGCTTCGCGACAACGGGTACGACGTGGCCGACTACTACGGGGTCGACGACCGACTGGGAAGCCTCGAGGACTTCCGAGAGTTCGCCGACCGGGCACACGAGCGCGGGATCCGCATCATCACTGACCTCGTGTTCAATCACACCTCGAACGAGCACGAGTGGTTCCAGCGCGCCCGCGAGGACCCCGAGTCGAAGTACCACGACTACTATCTGTGGACGAGCCACCTGGAGGACGCCCACCAGCGCGGTAACATCTTCCCCGAGTACGAAGACGGCGTCTGGTCGTACGACGAGGTCGCAGAGAAACACTACTTCCACCAGTTCTACGGCCATCAGCCCGATCTCAACGTCGCGAACCCCGCCGTCCGCGAGGAGCTGTACGACGTGCTCAGATTCTGGCTCGATCAGGGCGCGGACGGCTTCCGAATCGACGCCGCGCACCCGATGTTGATGCCGAAAGGCCACAACGCGACCACCCTCGACGAGACCGACCTCGGGGAGTCCATCGAGCTGTTCAAGCGGATGCGGCGGGTCGTCGAGGCAGAGCAGGACGACGCGGTGCTGCTGGCCGAGGCCGACGACGAACCGGAGCACCTCGACTACTACTTCGGCGACGGCGAGGCGTTCCACCTCCAGTTCAACTTCGTGATGAACGCGCACCTGACCTACGCGGTCGGCGTGAAAGACACGTGGCCGCTCCAGCGCGCCGAGGAAATACTCCCGGACGTCTCCGACGTGGGCGGCTGGGTGAACTTCCTCCGAAACCACGACGAGTGGAATCTGCTGAAACTCCCCGAGGAGGCGTTCGACCACGCTCACGAGTACTTCGGCGACGACGCCGACGACTCGTGGATCTTCGAGCGCGGGCACCGCCTCCGACTCGCGGACCTGTACGACGGCGACCCTGACCGTATCGCCGTCGCCCACAGCCTGTTGTTCGCGCTTCCCGGCTCCGTCGCCCTCCAGTCCGGCGACGAAATCGGGATGGGTTCGGACCTCTCGCTCCTCGAACGCGAGGCCGTCCGCACGCCGATGCAGTGGGACGACTCGCCGAACGCCGGCTTCTCGACGGCCGCCCCCGAGGAGTGTTACAACCCGGTGATCGACGACGGGTCGTACGCCTACGACCGCGTCAACGTCGCCGACCAGCGCGACGACCCCGACTCGCTGCTCTCGCGGGTCGAGGCACTCGTCGCGGCCCGCGACGCGTGCCCCGAAATAGCGCGCGGCGACTACCGCGCGCTCGACACCGACCGGAAGGAGACGCGCGTCCACCGATTCGACCGAGCAGCCGGTGGCGACGAGGGGACAGACGGGACTGTTCTGCTCTGCGCGCACAACCTCGCAGACGAGCACCGCGAGGCCGTGGTCGGCTTCGACGTCGATCCGGACACCGTGGAGCACGTCGTCGGCGACGGCAACTATCACGTCGCGGAGGGCGGCGTCACCTTCCAACTCGACGCCTGCGACTACGTGTGGCTGCGCGGCGAGCAGCGATAACGACGCGAAAAGAATCGAGTACGGTCGCCGTTAGTCGTCCGCGAGCGTCGCGGCTCCCGGAACCGATCCGTCCTCGGCAGCGGCCGAGAGCAGTCGGTCGAGCCCGTCGACCATCGCGACGACGCTGGCGCGGGTGATGTCCGCGTCGGTCGAGGAGACCGAGACCGAACGGTCCCCGCGCGAGAGGTCGACCTCGACGGTGACGACCGCGTCGGTCCCGCCCGTGATCGCGTCTACGTGATACGAGTCGAGATCGAAGGAGACGCCTTCTCCGGCCGAGTCGCCGGCCAGCGCGGCGCGCACGGCTTCGAGGCCGGCGTCGACCGGACCCGCGCCCGTGCCGGAGGCGACGCGCTCCTCGTCGCCGACGCGGAGGCGAACCGACGCCGTCGGGAGGTTCCCGCCGGAGGTGGCCGAGAGGTCGACGAGTTCGACGCGGCGGTCGCGCTCGCGCCCCTGCACGTCCTCGGTGATGGCGAGCAGGTCGGCGTCGGTAACGCGCTTCCCGCGGTCACCGAGCTCCTTCACGCGGCTCACGACCGCGCTCAACTCGTCGTCGTCGACCGCGACGTCGTGTTCTGCGAGCGCGGCCTTGACGCCCGCGCGCCCGGCGTGTTTCCCGAGGACGAGCCGTCGCTCGCGGCCGACCGTTTCCGGCGGATACGGCTCGTACATCGTCCCGTCCTTGAGCGTGCCGTCGGTGTGGATGCCGGACTCGTGCGCGAAGGCGTTGGCGCCGCAGACCGCCTTGTTCGGGGGGAGCGCGACGCCGGTGGCCTCGCTCACGACGCGACAGAGCCGGTAGAGTCGCTCTAGTTCGACCGTGTCGATGTCGTACGAGCGGGCGAGCGCGACGGCGACTTCTTCGAGAGCGACGTTGCCGGCGCGCTCGCCGACGCCCATCACGGTGCCGTGTACCATATCTGCGCCCGCCTTCAGTCCGGCGTGGACGTTCGCCACGCCGAAGCCGAGGTCGTCGTGAGTGTGGAGGCTCGTCGGGCCGAGGTCGGCCAGTCGGGAGACGACCTCGGCGGTGTGTTCCGGGTCGGCCGCGCCGACCGTGTCGCAGTAACAGATCCGGTCCGCGCCGGCGTCGAGGCCGGCGCCGAGCAGGCGTTCGAGGTAGTCGAGATCTGCGCGGGAGCCGTCCTCGCCGAGCACCTCGACCCACAGGCCGTGGTCTTTGGCGTACTCGACGAGTTCGACCGTCGTCTCGACCACGTCCTCGCGCGTCGAGCCGACCTTGGTCTCGACGTGTTTGTCCGAGGCGGGGACGACGAGGTTGATCCCGTCGACGCCGCAGTCGAGCGCGTGGTCGACGTCGACTCGCACGCCGCGGGCGAAACTCGTCACGGTCGCGTCGAGTCCCTCGCTCGCGACCCGGCTGATCGCCTCGCGCTCGCCCTCGGAGGTGCACGCCGAACCCGCCTCGATCAGGTGCATTCCGGTCGCGTCGAGTTCGCGGGCGATGTCGACCTTTTCGGCCGGCGTCAGCGACACGCCGGGCATCTGCTCGCCGTCGCGCAGGGTGGTGTCTAACAGCTGTACCTTATCGAGTGTGGTGAGTGGTGTTCGGGTCAAAAGATGGTCCGTCGGCTCTGTGGTCGGTTCGGGAGCGGTGCCGCCGCGGGGCGGTCGCGCCCCGGAGTTGCTATCGTCGGAGAATTTCACGGCCAGCCGCCGCGAGGCGACTTCCTCTATCCTCCGAACGACCACGATCGTCTCGTGTCATTCGTATCCGTGCGAACGACACACGCACATATAAACGGACGGATCGCGACAGGAATAGTCGACAGATCGTCGATGAGACTCGGGATTCGCTGAGGATTCGTCGGCTCGGTTCGATGCGGACCGGCGGTCGGAAACGCTCCGCTCGCCGATAGGATTAGGCACGCGGGCCGAGAGCGGGCTCGCGTGAAGCGAGTCGCGATAGACGACGTCGACGTCGTCACGAATCCGATGGGCGTCCACGACGTGCGCAAGCCCGTTTCGCGCGTGCTCGGCACCGAGCACGTCGCGATGAACTACTTCGAACTCGCACCCGGCGACGCGTTCGCCGGCGGAGTCCACGCGCACGGCGACCAAGAAGAGGTGTTCTACGTCCTCTCCGGGACCGCCACGTTCGAGGTGGGCCCGGAGCGCGAGCGCGTCGACGTCGAGGCGGGCGAACTGATCCGGTTCGCGCCCGGGGAGTTCCAGTCCGGATTCGTCCGTGAGGACGCCGACGAGGAGGTCGTCGCGTGGGCGTTCGGCGCGCCCGGCGCGCGTCACGACTGGGATCAGATCGAGAGCTTGATCGAGTGTCGGACCTGCGGCGAGGAGCTCCCGCACGCGACGGAACTGACCGACGAGGGACGGTTTCGGTTCACGTGCTCCGAGTGCGGCACGTCGTTCTCGCCGTAGGACGTCTCACCCCAACAGCGACCGGAACGACCGGCGGCCGACACCGCACGTCTCGCGGTACTCGCACCCGGAGCACCGGTCGTCGTCGACGCGAGCGGGCGGCCCGTCGATGGCTCGGGCGGCGCGCAGCGCCCGGCGATACGCGGCTTTCTTCCGGGTCGTGAGACGGACCTCCCGGACGGTCCCGACGCTCGGATACTCGACCAGCGCGCGCGGCACCTCGCGCTCGTGCTCCCACGCGACCGCCTTCGCGACGGCGACGGCCTTGACCGACTGCGGCTCCCAGACGCCGTTCTCCGGCGGGTCGCCCGGCGAGACGAGTGTGGGGACAGGTGGGGCCGCGGCGTCGGCGGGTGAGTTTCCGTCCTCGCTGCTGCCGGCGAGCACCTTCTGTACCGTCCCGTGACAGTCTTTCCCAGAGACGAAGGCGCGTTCACGGGTCGGGGCGGCGAGCCCGTCGAAGTCGTCGCGGTCGCGGAGCCGGTCGAGGTTCCGTCGATAGGCGGCGGGGGAGCGACGGATCGGGAGTCGCCGCAGCGTCGCGTCGGACGCGTCGACGAGCGTGCGGTACCGGAAAGCGAGGTCGATCCGTGCGCGTGCCTCGGACGGAACCGCCCGGTCGTCGTCCCGGCAGGCGTAGTAGAGCTGTCGCGGACAGTAGGCGGCCCTGGCGACGTCGCTGAAAGGGATCACGAGCGGGTTGCGCGCGGATTGATTGATAAAGTCGCGGGCAGCGGGTGGAGATATTTATAAAGAGGTGTTCGTCTCAAGGTCCTCGGTGGCCTCCTTCAGCCCGTCATCGCGGGCGGACTCGGCGTGGGAGCCTTCGATGTCGGCGTCGGTGAGAAGGTCACGGAACTCGTCGCGGAAGCGGTCGTTCGCCCGAGTGGAGGTCAGATCGACGCGGGCGACGCGGGCGTACTTCGCGACGATATCGGGGTCGGCGTCGAGCGCTTCTGCACACTCGACGATAGAGCGGCCCTCGGCGGTCAGCGATTTCAGGTCCGCGTACTCGAACGAGTTGCCCTCGACTTCGCGGTCAGTGCTTCGCACGAGGTGGAGGTCGAAGCGGGCGTCGCGCACGGTGTCGGGGTCGATGTCGATGGGTTCGGGCGCGTCGGCGGATGCTTCGCTGGCGTCGCTGGCCTCGTCTCCGTCGCTCTCGGCGAGAGCGGCCGCGATCGCCTCGTCGTCGTCTAGCTCGAAGCGACCGCGGGCGATCCGAGCGTAGGTCGCGTCGTCGAGGTCAGCCGAGAAGTCGTACCGCTCTCGCATCGCGGCGATCACCTCGCGGACGCGCTCCGCAGCGGCGGCCTCGTCGCGGCCGGTGAGGGTTCCGGGGGACTCGGCCTGCCGCTCGGTGACGGTGTCGGCTCCGGTCGTCTCGACGAAGATGTCGCGGAGCTCGGCGGTCTTCTCGTTCATGCTCCTCACCATACGCGCTCCCGGTACAAAACCTTCGCGTCCGATTCCGGCGTTCTCGGGTTCGATGCCGGGCGAATCACCGGTCGAGAGGCGAACGCACCGGACCACCGTCGGCGATCACGAGCCAGTGCCGTCAACCAGTATGTTGAAGTCGGTTTACGAGCGTGTCGGAGACATGGCAGCCAGCACGGAATCGGTGGACCTCGTCGGCGACGAGGCCGCGACGAACCTCGCCCGCGCGGCGTTGTTCGCCGCGCTCGTCGGCGCGTTCGCGTACGTGACGTTTCCCAATCCGGTCTCGCCCGTCTCGGTGACGCTGCAGGTGCTCGGCGTGTTTCTCGCCGGGATCTACCTCGGTCCGGTGTGGGGAGCCGCGTCGCTCGTCCTCTACCTCGCCGCGGGCGCGGTCGGCGCGCCGGTGTTTCAAGGCGGCTCCGCGGGCGTCGGCCAACTCGTCGGGCAGTCGGCGGGGTACCTCTGGTCGTACCCGGTCGCCGCCGCCGCGATCGGGGCGATCGTTCACCGCGGCACGACGCTCCGCGACCTCGATGGAGTCGGAGTCCCGACGCTCGTGGGCGCGATGACGGTCGGCACCGCGATCATCTACGCGGTCGGGGTTACCGGTCTCGCCGTCGTGCTCTCGCTCGGGCCGGTCGAGGCGGTGACCGTCGGTGCCGCGGCGTTCCTCCCCGCGGAGGCGCTGAAGATCGCCGCCGCGGTCGGCATCGTACGCTCGGACGCGATCGCGGCGGCGTGAGGTGATGGCATGATCGATCTCAACGGCGTTACCTGTCAGTACGGCGGCGCGGGCGACGGGACCGGGATCACCGCCGTCGACGAGGTGTCCCTTACGATCCCCGACGGAGAGTTCCTGATCGTCGCGGGCGCGAACGGCTCCGGGAAGACGACGCTCGTTAGGACCTTTAACGGGCTCTCGACGCCGGATTCTGGGACGGTCGCGGTGAACGGAACGCCCGTCGAGGACGACCTCGTCGCCGCCCGAAGCGCGGTCGGCATGGTGTTTCAGGACCCGCGCGATCAACTGGTCGCGGCCACCGTCGGAGCCGACGTCGCCTTCGGTCCGGAGAACCTCGGCCGCTCCCACGGCGAGATTGCTCGCAACGTCGCGGCGGCGCTCGACGCCGTGAACATGACCGGCCGCGAGGACGACCGGATCGCGTCGCTATCCGGGGGCGAGCGCGAACGCGTCGCTATCGCCGGCGCGTTGGCGATGGAGCCCGATCACCTCGTTTTAGACGAACCGTTCACCGGACTCGACGAACCCGCCCGCCGCTCCGTCGTGGAACGCCTCGAAGAGCGCCGCCGCGCGGGCATGGGCGTGATCGTCGTCACCCACGACCTCCGCGACGTGCTCGGACTCGCAGATCGGGTGGTCGGACTGGCGGACGGACGCGTCGCGGTCGACGCGACGCCGGAGGCCGCAGTCGAAGCGCTCCCGGAACTGGACGTGCGCGTTCCGGTGAGCGCGGACGGCGACGAGTCGGGCGACTCGTGACGCTCGCGTACGTTCCCGGCAACTCGCCCGCTCATCGGCTCGATCCGCGGTCGAAACTCCTCGTGCAAGCCGGGGTCGCGGCCGCGGCGTACGCGTACACGACGCCCCGCGGACTCGCGGTGCTCACCCTCTTCGCGGTCGGATGCCTGCGGCTCGCTGGCGGCGATGCTCGCGACGTGTGGACCTACCGGTTCGCCTTCCCGGTGCTCGTCCTCGCGCCCCTCGTCGCCGGTGTGACGCTCGGCGCGCCGTGGTTCCGACCGGACCGCGCCGCGACCACGGGGCTCGCGAGCTATCGCGTGCTCCTCATCCTCGTCGTCGCCGCGGGGTACGTTCGGTCGACGCCGGTCCGCGAGTCACGAGCGGCGATCCAGCACACGGTACCCGGCAGGGCGGGCCAGTTCCTCGGCGTGGGCGTCGCGCTCGTCTTTCGCTTCCTGCCGCTGTTGAAGCGAGACCTGCTGACGGCACGGGAGGCGATCCGCGCCCGCGGTGGCGGCGCGCGTCCGGTTCGCGAGCGGATGCGCCTCGTCGCCGTCGCGGGCGTCAATCGGGCGTTCGAGCGGGCGGACCGGCTCGGGACGGCGCTGAACGCGCGCTGTTTCGCGTGGAACCCGACGCTCCCCCGACTCGCGTTCGGGCGGGCGGACGCGGTCGCGTTGGCGGTCGGGGTCGGACTCCTCGCGGCGGCGCTGACGACCGTTCTCTGAGCGGTCGGACACGGGCGAGAGGCGCGGACACGTCAACGCGAGAGAAGGTGGTGTCTCCCCTGTTGTGACAAGCTTTAACCCGACCCTATCCGCCTGATCGATCATGATTGCTTTGCAGGCGGCCACCCGGGAGACGTTCTGGACGATCGGTCCGGTCGGGAAGGCCGCGTTCTACTGGCTCGCCGCGGTCGCGATCCTCGTGTTCCTGTACGGCGTGTACGCCCGGTTCGCGGCGTACGCCCGCGGGAGCGCGGACCCTCGTGACCGGCTGTCTGACCTCCCAGCACGGGCCGTCGCGGCGACGCGGACCGTGCTCTTGAATAAAAACCAGTTCGACGGCGACGTGTACACGGGCGTGATGCACACGTTCGTGCTGTGGGGCTTTCTCACCCTGCTCGTCGCGACGACGATTCTCGGGTTCGACATCGACGTCTACCGCCCGATCGCCGGCGAGTCGTTCTGGGTGGGCGACTTCTATTTGGCCTACCAGTTCGTCGTCGACGCGTTCGGCCTGCTGTTCGTCATCGGCGTCGGTATGGCCATGGCCCGTCGGTACCGCGAGCGCGAAGGGCGGCTGTGGGGCAAACACACCTCGCTGGAGGACGACGCGTTCGTCTGGACGCTCTTCGCCCTCGGCGTCGGCGGCTTCGTGGTGCAGGCGCTCGGCATCGTCGGGCAGCCGGCGCGCGCCGACGAGACGGTGAGCTTCGTCGGCATGGCGATGGCCGCCGGCTTTCAGGGACTCGGGCTGACGCCCGCCGGTGCCGAGGCGATATACGGCGTCGTCTGGTGGAGCCACTCTCTGCTGGCGTTCGCGTTCATCGCGTGGATCCCGTACGCCAAGCCGTTCCACATGATCTCCTCGTTCGCGAACGTCGTCGCCCGCGACGAGAAGGCGGGCGCGCGGCTCCCGAACGTCCCGGCCGACCTCGATCACACCAACGCGGAGTCGATCGAGGATTTCACCTGGAAAGAGCTGATGGACGGCGACGCCTGCACGAAGTGCGGGCGGTGTACCGACGCCTGCCCGGCCGACACGGTGGGCCGAAACCTCGACCCGCGGAACGTCATCCTCGACCTGAAGTCGTACCGCGAGTCCGTGACCGACGACCCCGTGGCGGGGCGCGGCGGCGGGAGCGGCGTTGCGACTGACGGCGGCGTGGCCAGCTCCGCCGCCGCCTCCGACGGCGGCACGGTCCCCATCGTCGCCGACGAGGGCGGCGTGATCGACAGCGAGTCGATGCAGTCGTGTATGTCCTGTATGGCCTGCATGGACGCCTGTCCGGTCGACATCGAACACCTCACCTCTTTCACCAAGATGAATCGTCAACTCGTCGACGAGGGCGCCGTGGAGTCGAACCTCCAAGGCGTGTTCCAAGACGTCATGCAGAAGGGGAACACCTTCGGCGAGTCGCCGTCGACCCGCGGCGACTGGGCGGACGAATTGGAGGACGTGGCGGTGCCGGACGCCCGCGAGCGCGAGGTGGAGTACCTCTGGTACGTCGGCGACTACCCGAGTTTCGACGACCGAAACAAGAAGGTCGCCCGCGCGCTCGCCCGGCTGTTCGACGAAGCGGGCGTCGAGTTCGGCATCCTCTTCGACGACGAGAAGACGGACGGCAACGACATCCGCCGGATCGGCGAGGAGTTCCTCTACCTCGAACTGGCGGGCCACCACGTGGAGACGTTCGCCGACTGCGAGTTCGAGAACATCGTCTGTACGGACCCGCACTCGTACAACACCATCAAAAACGAGTACCCCGAGGTCGACTTCGCGGAGTTCGCCGACGACCCGATGATGCCGTTCGACCGCGAGGAGCCGTGGAACGCCGGCGGCGAGGTGGACGTGTTCCACTGGACGCAGGTGGTCGAAGAACTGGTCGAGACGGGCCGACTCGGGCTGACCGGCGACGAACTCGACTACACGGTCACTTACCACGACCCCTGTCACCTCGGTCGGTACAACGACGAGTACGAGGCACCCCGCGAACTGATCCGGGCGACCGGTGCCGACCTCTACGAGATGCCGCGGTCGCGCGACGACTCGTTCTGTTGTGGCGGCGGCGGTGGCGGCCTCTGGACCGAGCACGACGAGGACGTCAAGCCGAGCGAGGAGCGACTCCGCGAGGCGGTCGAGGACACCGACGCGGGCGGCGACATCGAGAAGTTCGTCGTCGCGTGCCCGATGTGCACGACGATGTTCGAAGACGGGCGGAAGACGGGCGGCTTCGAGGATCAGGTGGACGTCGTCGACGTCGCGGAACTGCTTATCGAGGCGCTGGAAGCCGGCTCGTCGCCGGCAGCGGTCTGAGGAGGACCCACCGTCGCAGGCACTGCGATGCGCGTCGCGCGTGCCCGGTGATTGGACAGCGGTGCCGCGAATGCGACACGAACAGCGGTGCCACGAGTGCGACACGAGGCGGACTCACCTGGACGAGTGCGATAGAAGCGCGAACGATCTATATAGTCTATATACTGCAATCGAGCGATACCATCCCGACAGTACCGCTCATAGCATACTACTTATATCGACGTCGCAGTCGATCAGATGATGGCATCAAGCCACGACGTGGACGCGAAGGGCATCACGCGGCGGCAATCGCTCGCAGCACTTGGTGGGGCAGGTGCGCTGGCGCTCGCCGGGTGTACGCAGAGCTCCGGAGACGGCTCCGACGGCGGCTCCGGAGACGGCTCCGACGGCGGCTCCGGAGACGGCTCCGACGACGGCTCCGGAGACGGCTCCGACGGCGGGAGCGGCGAGCTCTCCGGAGCGATCAACATCGCGGGGTCGAGCACGGTGTTCCCGCTGATGACCGCGGTCGCAGAGGACTTCGCCGAGGAGCATCCCGACGTCCAGATCGACGTCAGTTCGACCGGGTCGGGCGGTGGCTTCTCGAACTTCTTCTGCGTCGGCGAGACGGACTTCAACAACGCGAGCCGACCGATCCAGCCCGAAGAGGAGGAGCTGTGTGCCGAGAACGGCGTCGAGTTCGTCGAGCTCGTCGCCGCGACCGACGCGCTCACCGTCGTCGTCAACCCCGAGGCCGACTGGATCGACTCGCTCACGGTCGAGGAGCTCAAGCAGATCTGGCAGTCCGACTCCGTCGAGACGTGGGACGAGGTCCGCGACGAGTTCCCGAACGAGGAGATCGAGCGGTACGGCGCCGCCGACACCTCCGGCACCTACGACTACTTCATCGAGGCGATCCTCGGCGAGGACGGTCACACCAGCGACTACCAGGCGACCGAGCAGGACAACACGATCGCTCAGGGGGTCTCCGGCAGCGAGTACGCCATCGGCTACTTCGGCTTCGCGTACTACTTCCAGAACCCCGATCAGCTGAAGGCGCTCGGGATCGACTCCGGCGACGGTCCGGTCGAGCCGAGCCTCGAGACGGCGGCGAGCGGCGAGTACACCCCGCTGTCTCGGCCCCTGTTCACCTACCCGTCGATCGCGTCGCTCGGCGAGGAGCACATCGCCGAGTTCGCCCGCTACTTCGTGAGCCAGACGACGAACGAAGAGCTCGTCGCCGGCGACGTCGGCTACGTGCCCGCCACCGAGGAGACCCAAGAAGAGCAGATGGAAATCCTCGAAGACGCGATCGAACAGGCCCAGGGCTGAACCGCCGGTATGAACCGGTGTATTGATTTACGACTGCGTGCGATACCCGACCGTTCGTGACTGACAGCACAGAACGTCCCGACCTGACCCGGCAGGGCGGGCTCACACGACTGAAGGAGGGAACCTACGGCGGGCTGTTCGCCGCGTGCGCGGCGGCCACGCTGCTCACGACAGTTGCGATCTTCGTAACGCTTCTGTCGGACGCGGTGGTGTTCTTCTCGGCGGTGCCGATCACCGAGTTCCTGACGACCACCAACTGGAGCCCGAACCCGGCCGGCGGGGGGCAGGCGTTCGGCATCATTCCCCTGCTCATCGGAACGCTCGTCGTGACGGTCACGGCGGCGTTCATCGCGCTCCCGACCGGGACCCTCACGGCGATCTACCTCAGCGAGTACGCGACCTCGAACGCGCGCTCGATCTTGAAACCGCTCTTGGAGATCCTCGCCGGCATCCCGACCGTGGTGTACGGCTACTTCGCGCTGGTGTACATCACACCGGCGCTGAAGGCGACCCTCTTCCCGGAAATGAGCACGTTCAACGCGCTGTCGGCGTCGATCATGGTTGGCATCATGACGATCCCGATGGTGTCGTCCATCTCCGAGGACGCTATGAGCGCGGTGCCGGACGACCTGCGACAGGCCGGCTACGGCCTCGGAGCGACGAAGTTCGAGGTGTCGACCGGGATCGTGGTTCCGGCGTCGATCTCCGGGATCGCCTCCTCGTACATCCTCGCGGTGTCTCGCGCCATCGGCGAGACGATGATCGTCGTCGTCGCCATGGGCGCACAGGCCCGGATGCCCGCGGTCCAGAACGCCTTCGGGATTCCGTTCGTCAACCCGGCCGACGTCCTGCTCGACTCGGGCATGACGATCACCGTCGCGATGGTCCAGATCGCCGGCGGCGACCTGACGGGCGGGACGATCCCGTACGACTCGATGTTCGCGCTCGGACTCTCGCTGTTCGTGGTGACCCTCGTAATGAACGTGATCAGTGACATTATCGCGGAACGCTACCGGGAGGAGTACTGATGGCGACTGACAACGCGACCGGAGGCGGGTTCGGCGAGGTTAGTCGGGTTCGGGGAATCCTCTTCGAATACCTCTCGTTCGGCGCGAGCGTGTTCGGGCTCGTCGCACTCGGCGTGCTGCTCGTGTACGTCTCGGTCGACGCCTTCGACCTGTCGAACGCCAGCCCCGAGTGGCTGTTGACGTACTTCGTGACGCTCGTCGTCCCCTTCCTCGTCTTCTGTCTCTACAGCGCAGACGACCCGGGCGTCACGCGGCGCGCACTGGGCGCGCTCGGCGGAGGGCTCGTCGCCGTCGCCGCCGTCTTCACCGCGATTGAAGCGATCGTCGGAGCGATCCCGCGACTCAACTGGCAGCTCGCGTACCTCTTCGTCGTCGTCACCCCGGTCACCGCGTACCTCGCGTACGTCGGGAGCCGCGGCCGCCCCGGCGCCGTCGGCTTCGGTCTACTCGGCCGCCTCGTCGGGGGCGTCGCGATCGGACTCGCGGTCGGCACGCTGTTCTTAGTGTTCGACCCGCTCGTGTGGTTCCTCGCGTACACGATCGGGGTCTTGCCGGCCGTCGCCCTCTACGCGTACGGTCACCGGCGCTCGGTGGGCGGCGCGATGACCGCAGCGATCCCCGTCGGACTCGTCGGTCTCGTCGCCGCGGTGATCCTCCGCGGCGTGATCGCGGTGTACCCGTCTGACCTCATCATCTACCTCTGGACGATCGGGGTCCCGGTCGCGGCCGCCGGGGCGCTCGTCGTCGCCGACCGCAGCGGTCGAACCGTCGCCGGCGTCGTCGCCGGCGTTCCGCTCGCCGTCGCGACTGCCGGCGGATTCCTGGCAGGGAGTGCCGGACTCCCGGCCCCGACCGTCCTGCTCGTCCTCGTCCTGACCGGCGTCCCGACGGCAGTGTACGTCTCCCGCGTGATCACCGCCAATGAGGGACTCACCGGACTCGGCCTCCCGCTCCTCCTCGCGGTCGGCGTGATCGCCGGGGCGCTGATCGTCGAGGCGTGGGGCGTTCCGGCACCCGACCCGTGGCTCGACGCCTCGTACGTCACGGAGGCGCCCTCTCGGACGCCGGAGGAGGCCGGACTGTATCCGGCCATCGTCGGCTCCGTCATCATCATCGCGCTCGTCGCGGTGCTGTCGTTCGCCCTCGGCGTCGGCACCTCCGTCTTCTTGGAGGAGTACACGCCGGAGAGCGGAATCTTCGGGTCGCTGACGCGGCTGCTACAGATCAACGTCGCGAACCTGGCCGCCATCCCGTCGGTCGTCTACGGCCTCCTCGGACTGGGGCTGTTCGCGAACCTGCTCGGGTTCGGCTTCGGCACGGCGGTGACCGCCTCGCTGACCCTCTCGCTTCTCATCCTCCCGATCACGATCATCTCCGCACAGGAGGCGATCCGGTCGGTCCCGGACGACCTGCGACGGGGGTCCGACGCCATGGGCGCGACGCGCTGGCAGACGACGAAGAACGTGGTCCTGCCCGAGGCGATGCCGGGGATCCTCACCGGGACGATCCTCGCGCTCGGCCGTGCGATCGGCGAGACTGCGCCGCTCATCATGATCGGCGCGGCGACGACCGTATTCAGCGCACCGAACAGCCTGTTCAGTCGATTCAGTGCCATGCCGATGCAGATATACGCGTGGGCGAACTTCCCGCAGGCGGAGTTCCGCTACGGCGTCGTTGCCGCCGGAGTTATCACGCTGCTTATCATTCTCGTCGGTATGAACGGGACGGCGATACTGCTGCGGAACCGCGCGGAGCGGGGGAGCTAACATGAGTAACACGACACCTGACGACTCGCTTATCACGACGGAGGTACAGACGGAATCGAACGACAGTCGTCCCTCGCTCGCCGACGCGGGGACCGCGGTGGCGGCGCGTGACCTCGACGTCTACTACGGCGACGAGCAGGCGATCGACGACGTGTCGATGGAGATTCCCGAGAAGCGCGTGACGGCGCTTATCGGCCCCTCGGGCTGTGGCAAGTCGACGTTCCTCCGGTGTATCAACCGGATGAACGACATGATCGAGATCTGCCGCGTCGAGGGCGACATCGAGTTCGGCGGGAAGAACGTGTACGACGACGACGTCGACCCGGTCGCCCTGCGCCGGAAGATCGGGATGGTGTTCCAGAAGCCGAACCCCTTCCCGAAGTCGATCCGCGACAACGTGGCGTACGGCTTGAAGATCCAGGGATTCGACGGCGACGTCGACGAGCGCGTCGAGCAGTCGCTGAAGGGCGCCGCGCTGTGGGACGAGGTGAAAGACCAACTCGACTCCTCGGGGTTAGAGCTCTCCGGCGGACAGCAGCAGCGGCTCTGTATCGCCCGCGCCATCGCGCCCGACCCGGAGGTCATCCTGATGGACGAGCCGACCTCGGCGCTCGACCCCGTCGCGGCCTCGAAGATCGAGGACCTCATCGACGACCTCGCGCAGGAGTACACCGTCATCATCGTCACGCACAACATGCAGCAGGCGGCCCGTATCTCCGACCGGACGGCCGTGTTCCTCACCGGCGGCGAACTGGTCGAGTACGACGACACCACCAAGATCTTCGAGGACCCCGAAGAGCAGCGCGTCGAGGACTACATCACGGGGAAGTTCGGATAGATGGCTCGCAAGAACTACCAAGAGCGGCTCGACCAGCTCCGAGCCGACGTGGTCGCGATGGGGGATCTGGTCCTCGAACGGTACGAGACCGCCCTCCGCGCGGCCGAGACGGGCGACGACGACCTCGTCGACGAGGTCGTCGGCGGCGACCACGAGGTCAACGCCCGATACCTCGAACTCGAAGAGGCGTGTACGGGGCTGCTCGCGCTCCAGCAGCCCGTGGCCGGGGACCTCCGGCTGGTGACGGCGTCGTTCAAGATCATCACCGACCTCGAACGCGTCGGCGATCTGGCGACGAACATCGCCGAGTACGGCGGCGAAGACGGTGGCATTCACCCCGCCGTCGACTTCCGCGGGCTCGGTGACGACGCCGGCGAGATGGTCGCGGACGCGCTCGCGGCCTACGAAGCGGTCGACCCCGACGCCTGTCGAGAGATCGACGACCGAGACGATGACCTCGACGAGCGGTGTCGACAGTCCAGCAAGGCGGTTGTACGCGAACTCTTAGAGACCGACCGTGCTCGCGCCGCGGCGAACGGGACCGGCGAGTCGGACCCCGACCAACTCGCGGACACGCTCGACGAGATCTCCCGCGCGCTGCTGGCGATCCGCGACCTCGAACGTGTCGGGGACCACGGCGTCAACATCGCCGCCCGGACCCTGTACATGATCGAGAGCGACGACGAACTGATCTACTAATCCGGCGTCCGAAGCTGCGAGTGTCGGACGTGCGCCGCCGCACCGCTTCTGTATTTATAAACACCGTCACTACTCGAACGGAGTCGTCACGCCGTCCGAACGCGGACCTCGATACCGTCGGCGTCGGTCACGGCGATCCCGTCGTCTCGTTTGTCGACGTCGAACTCGACGTCTCCGTCGGCTGCGACCGCGTCGAGGCGGGTCCGTACCGCGTCCACCGCGGCGGCGTCTGCGACGACCACCTCGAACCACGCGAGCCCGCGCCCCGCCGCCGGCGTGGTCCGCCCCCGCCACGTGTTCGCGCCGAGGTGGTGGTGGTAGCCGCCGGC
>Ga0136589_1000665_pt1 | contig 16737 bp, 22 predicted proteins | sample AntRauMFilla3764_FD_104640 | JGI IMG/M metagenome (GOLD analysis project Ga0136589, IMG submission 104640) | Saline lake microbial communities from Rauer Islands, Antarctica - Metagenome Filla 3 #764 | ecosystem: Environmental > Aquatic > Non-marine Saline and Alkaline > Saline | place...
GGAATTGTTTGGTAAGAATGGCTTGGTTGCTTATAGAGATTTAGGGAAAATACTGGTGCTTTAGCCACCAGATAAATCCGACAATTTAAGTGACAAACTGCCGTATAGAAGGTTGTGCATGGAGAACTGGCAGTTGACTCGGTGTTTGCCAGGGTCTTCGACCCAGAACAAAACGTAAGCCGACCATGCAGACAGTCACAAAACAATCAGGTAACTCGAAGCCCTTTCAGGGTACGAGTAACGGCTTCGTGGCAGAGCCACTGGCTGACTGTCCAGCAAACCTTAGACTCTCAAACTTCAGGATTGACCTGCTTGGCTAACACCAAGTGAGAGGCCCGCACCTTTAGGTGTGGGAGGATGTCACTCTGTGCTTCACTTGAACCGGTGGTGTGTGTTTACCTAAAGTCAATCCTCACCAGCTATTATAATAAATCTCTCACTACAATCGAGATATATAAATCAACAAAAGTTTCTCAGGTACGTTCTTACCCTTCTGTGTCGTTTCCATACGTCAGTATCAGCCCACATTTAACACATTCTTCTACACCCTGTTTGTTTTGTATTTCTTTACAACCACACTTTGGACATGCTTGATCGAATATCGAGCTACATCCTGGACATCTTGCTCGGAAGGCGGTTCCTTTTTCTGTTTTTTGTAACGTATCTTCAATGGTTAACTCTTCTTCACAACTAGGGGAAGTGCATTCATTTGGAATGGTTTTGGTTCTTAGATAAATATTATTCCTTGACCCTGACTTCTTTCTTGATTCCATTATAGTGTAGTGGGTGACTGCCATAAATAAAGGTGGTGATGGGGGCAACTACGTCAATCAGTTTTAGATTTCCGTTTGATATATTGTTCTATTAAATCGTTATTTGATATCGGTGTTTGTTATTATATTTTTATGTCGGGTTATAGGTGTGATACTCTACTTTCGTTTATTTGTTCCTGCGTATGTACAGAATTGGCTATTGGCGATATGATGACACTATTCTTCTTTGAGTTGTCATCTTTCCCGTTTGTAGTGGTGGTAGTATAGGGTGGTTTGATTAACTCTAGTTCAGTGTTTTCGATTAGATCGTTAATTTCGTCTGTGTTGAGTGGTTTCGTTTCTGTTTCTGAGATCTCGATATACATGGGGTTGACTCCATGCCCTAATTCTTCCCGTTTGACGACCCCCCATCTGTAGTACGTGTCGTATCCAAGTTGATCAAGTTTGTTTGCTATGTTTCGCCCTGTTTTGTTTATTTCTACTCGTGTTGAATGGTTGTGCTGTCCTTCAGCTGTTGCTTGATTTGAGTAAGACATACCGGATACTCTCACATAAATCGGAGGATAAAAACAACTACACTAACACACTACACAAACTATTATGTCTTAACTTGGGAAGCTGCGAAAGATGGAATGGTTGTTGATTGAATCGAGGATGTCTTCAATTTGGTCTCGTCGTTTCTCAATCATGTCGGTAATCTCGTTATATTCTTCAGAATGAGTTTTATCAACTTGCTGGAGAGCTGAACGCTTGGAAGTTAATTTGAACAAGTCTTCGCTGACATCTTGGAATAAGTCTCTGAGTAAAAGGGCTTTAACCAAAGAATTGATTTCTTTTTCTCTGATTGGTTTTGTTTGATAGTCGTCAACCGGCATATTGAGAAGCCCTTCATCCGGTTTCTTTCCAGTTAGTATTGCAATTCTGGCAGTGATTGCCTTGTTATTTCTAAGCTCGCGAAGTGCTTGGCCACCGTTCATATCTGGTAGGTCACGATCAAGTAGAATCACATGGGTTGAGGAATCTGCTTTATCGATACCGTCAACGCCTGTTTGTGCTACTTCTACATTGTAGTTCCTCGATAGAAATTGCTCATATAGTATGGCGAGTTCACTGTTGTCCTCAATAATAAGCACGTTCTTTTTGTCTCCCTTTCTTTTTTTAACGATATTGTGTGGTGTTTTATGTTGGCTCATTGTGGGTTACTTGCTGTTATAAGATAGACTCATTATGGTGTTAATAAATTTTCTATCATTGGTTTAGGGACTACTTTTCGTTCTGCGGGTGGGGAATTGTATTTTAAAGTGTTGGTGAAGGGTGTAACCTGTCACTGTTCTATATTGGCAGGTTCGGTACCTTTATGAGTTGTAAATGGTATATGTCTGTTAATGAGTGCTGATATTAGAACGGTTCTTGTAGATGAAGACGAAGGGTATCTGCAATTTGTATCTGACCAACTTAGTGAATTTAATGGCCGGATTCAGACACATCTCGCTACTGAATCTGATGAAGTGATTGACCTTGTGAAAGATAATCAGGTTGACTGTGTTGTGATTTCTTATGAGGGTGATGAAGAGGATGGAGTAAACTGTGCATTTGATTTGAATGATTCTATTCTTGGTGTTGAGTCTGATGTTTGTACCATTCTCCATCCATCGCCTAACCAAGTCCATATCGTTAATGAGGCGTTTTCTCGTGGTTTCGATTCTATTGTCGCTAAGGGTCCTGGTATTGATCCGATTGAGATCTTGGAGGATGAGATCGTATCGTGTGTAGATTCAGCTCAGACTGGTGTCTCTGATTTGTACGAGCGGTTCGTTGAGAGTCTTGGTGATCCGATGTATATGTTTGATGATGAAGGCTACATTAAATCGGCTAATTCTGCGATGGTAGATATGCTGGGGTGTGATTGTACTGATGATGTAATTGGAATGCACGCAACGGATTTCCTTCGCCAAGATGATTTTGAGGAGGGGACTGAAAATATAAAGGAAATATTGCGAAACCCTGAGCTTGAATCGATTACATATGATGTGGTTGTATCTCCTTGTTCACATACCGAGTTGGTGGGTGAAATCAGTGTGAGTCCTCTTATTGATACAAATGGGGAATTTAGTGGGACTGTTGGTACCATTCGTGATGTTGGGGATAAACAAGAGTATATTCAGAATTTGAATTCACTTCATGATATCACTCGGGGACTACTCAATTGTGAGTCATTCGAGAAAGTCGTTGATCAAGCTGTCGTGTCTGTTGAAGAATTGTTTGGAGTAGAATTGGCTGCTTTCTTCGTTTTAGATGGTAATGATGATAATGACGCTCTAGTTCCAACTGCTGAGAGTGAAGCTTCTCAAGATCTATTAGGTGGATCTCCGGTTTTGGGGAAGGATAGTCTTGCTTGGTCTGTATACGAAAGTGGTGAAGCGAAGTATTCGCCTAATCTGCATGATGAAACTGACATCCACAACCAAAACACGCTTCTACGATCCGAATTGTTGCTTCCGGTGGGCGATTTCGGTGTTCTGATTGTGGGTTCGCAAGAAACTGATGCTCTTGATGAGATGGATAGAGAACTTGCGAATGTATTTGCTGCTAATCTGGAAGAGGCGTTAGTTAGTATTCACCGTGAGGAACAATTGAAAGAGCGGGAACAAAAGTTAAAACGTGAGAATGAACGTTTAGATGAATTTGCATCGGTCATATCGCATGATCTGCGGAATCCAATAAATGTGATTCGAGGCCGTGTTAACTTCACTGCTGAAAAGTATGAAGATACTGAAAACCTAGATCACGCACTCAGTACAATTGATCGGATGAGTTCGATCATTGATGAAACGCTTACGTTGGCTCGTCAGGGTAAGACTGTGGGTGAGACTACGTTGGTTTCGTTATCTGATGTCGCTGCTGAATCTTGTGATAATGTTGCGATTGATCGCGATAGGGTTTCTGTAGAACCTGCTCATTCAGAGTTTTATGCTGATCCCTCCAAGTTATTCCATATTTTCGAAAATCTGTATCGGAACTCTCTAGAGCATGGTGGCGATGATGTTACTATCTCTGTTGGGCCTGTTGATGGCGGGTTCTACGTTGAAGATGATGGGGATGGTGTCCCTGATGAAAAGAAGGGTGAAATCTTCGATGTTGGTGTTACCACAGATCGTGATGGTACTGGTATTGGGTTGGCTATTGTAAGTCGGATCATTGAAGCTCATGATTGGGACGTGGCTGTGACTGATTCTGATGAAGGTGGTGCTAGGTTTGAAATCACTAATGTTGAATTCAAAGAGGTGAGGTCTGATGAAGATGAAGTTTCTGTTGTGTGGCCTCCTCAACCATCGTAGTTTCGTTTGTTCTGCTAGGTAGGCCATTCTAGTCTGTCACAAACAAAGGACCTTTCTATGGCTGGGTGTATATTTCAGTTAACTGCCTAACCCGTTTAGAGTTCAATATCATGTCTGGACAATTGAGAGATGGATATTGGGATGATATTTTCCCATTTGATCCGTACGAGAAACAAGTGATTGGCATTAACGAAGCGGTTGATACTCTTTCTGGTGGCGGGTATCATCTGCTTGAAGGTGCTTGTGGAACTGGAAAGACTCTGATCGCGTTGACTGCTGGGTTGTCTGTTATCCGTGATCCTGATACTAAGTTTCAGCGTATCTTGGTTATTACGTCTAAGAAACAACAACTGAGAGCTTTTGAAGACGATCTCGAACAGATTAATCAAAATGGGAATGAGTATTTTGAGGGTCTGACTCTCGTCGGAAAGGCAGATCTCTGTCCGTATGTGGCTAGTGGTGAAATTGATAAGGGGGATATCCACCATCGATGTATGGAGTTGCGAGATAATACTGATCAGTTCATGTCTAAGGCTTCTCAGGAAGGTCGCGTTGAAGTGAAAGCTGAAGCCGGATTAGGTCTTGCAACTCGGGCTGAAGTTGAACAAGCTTCTGATGATCCGTTGTATGCAGCTGGAGTAAAGGCACCATACCGTCAAGAACTACCATCTGCTCTTGGTGAAGACTATTGCCCGTTTTTTGCGAAGCATTTTGTCTATGACTATGAGGATGTCGACGCCTTTGATGTCGAGGATGGAATGAAGCCTCAAGAGACTCTTCGGAATGGGATTGAAGCAGGAACTTGTCCACATGCAGCGATGAAACAGGTTTCTGAAGATGGTGAAGTCCTTATTGGAAATTATAACCATGTTTTTTCTCCAATGACTGTTCGGGGGTTCACTGGGCGGTTCTTTTATGACTCTACACTGTTGATCATTGATGAAGCCCATGAGTTGTCTGCTAATGTTCGAGATCAACTTTCGTATGATGTGACGTTGAAGACCTTTGACTATGCAATTAAGGACATAGAAATGGTCAAAGATTGGGCTGAAGGTCGGGGTGATCCAGAGAAATGTTCTGTTGTAAGGGGGACCGTCAATGGTGCTGATTATGAAATCGATGAATTTGATGGTCTCAAACGGTTGTTAGAGAAAGCTCGTGACCTATTTACACAGCGGGTGAAGCATTATCGGGACACTGAACTGGGGAGTGATTGGACTGGATCGTTGGCTTATCAGGCTGATTCAGAGTTCTCGATTACGGTTCAAGGAGAAGACGATGATGGTAATGAAACAGATATCTTAGAACGATGGATGGACAAACATGGGGCCGATGGCGACTGGATGAGGGCTTTATATCTTGGCCATTCGGTTGCTTACCTTCGTGAGAAAGTCGCTAAGAAAGTCGATAATGTGACTCCAGAAGGCGATTTCGCCATTGATGAAGTTCGTGAGCTACTTCATCGTTGGTTCATTGGGGATCATACTGAGTATTTCCGAGAAATAAAGTTGAATCCTAGATCTGAACCTACGAATGACGTGTCTTCAGATCGGTTCTGGGAACAGTATTACCATACTGAAATCCGTTTGAACAACTGCATCCCTCAAGATGAGATCGCGGCCACACTCGATGCCTTTGGTGGGGGAATGATCATGTCGGCTACTCTTGAACCACTTGATGTTTATCGTGAAGTCAATGGGATCGATAAACTTGCTGCTGGCTATCAGCCTTACTCTAGTCTCGTTACAAAAGCCGCCTCGCGTTATACCGATAGCAATGGTGGTGGTCGCCCTATTGATGATGGTTCTGGAGATGGTTCTGATGACGGTTCTGATGATGAACAGGAAGATAGTGGATCTGACTTTGATCCTGACGAGCGTAAACGAAACGTTGAGACATCCGTATTCGAGATGGATTTCCCCGAAGAAAATAGAGCGAGTTTTGCTGTCAAAGCTCCCAAATTCACATGGAGTGATCGATGGCCTCCAGAAGAAAATCCAGGGCTTCGATCTACGTATCGAGATACTATCGTGTCGACGGCGTCGACGACTCCTGGTAATGTGATCGTCTTCATGCCTTCTTATACTGAAGGTGAGTGGGCTGCTGAAGTGCTGCGGGATAGCAACAAGGTCGACAAACCAGTTCTTGAAGATGAGAGTAGTACGGACTCCGAGACCGAACGGTTGAAACGTGAATTCGTTTCGGGTGAACCTAAGGTATTGACTACTGGATTGCGTGGAACTCTTACCGAGGGTGTAGACTTCTCTGGGGATAAATTAGATGCTGCGGTGATTTGTGGTGTTCCGATTGCTCATACAGGATCTGAACTTGCTACTGCAATCGAAGAGGCGTATTCTGAACAGTTCGGTGAGTATCTCGGTTTCGATTATGCGTTTACCGTTCCAGCTGTCAGAAAGACCAGACAGGCACTTGGACGGGTTATTCGAGGGACAGAGGACGTTGGTGTTCGTGTCCTTGCAGATATGCGCTATACAAGCTCTGCTGGCCGGGCTGGTGTTCGTCGGCACTTTCCCGACTATTCTCGTGATGAATTCAAGTCTGTCAGTTCTAATGAGCTACAACAGTGTTTGGAGCGGTTTTGGTCAAACGTTTAGGTACCATCCCCCGGTGTGAACACTGGCGATCTCCCGTTGTCTTAGGTGGGAAGATGTTAATCAGATCACTTCGTTTTCTGTTTCTGCTGCGCACTTATCGCATAGCAGTTTATCCATTACGGTGAGGTTTGGTTTTTCTCCTTTCTCTAGAGTGCGGTTGCAGTTATTGCATTTGTATGGAAGCAGTTTGAGTAGCTTGTTTCCTAAACCTAGGTCTTCCTCTAGTGCTGTAACGTGTAGGCCGCATTTTCCACATTTGATTTTGTGTTGTCTTGGTAGTGGGAAGTGGAATGGTCCACCAAGGAAAACATGTTCGTTGGGTTCGCAAGCTCCTTCTAGTGTTGGTCGCTTTTCTTCAATATTGCGTGGAGCCCGTCTATACACCATGGGGTTCTTGTTTGGTGTTCCGATACCGTTCCGGTTCCATTCTACGATATCTCCGTCTTCGTATTGGAGGAGCCATGCTCCCATGTGATTTTTTCCGAGGACTACGCAGTGCTGTTCTTCTTTTTCGTTGTACCATCGCTGACCGGGTTCTACGTTGATTTGCTGTGTCGACATGGTGATATTACTTTGTGTGGATGCTCTTATTCTAATTCCATCCACCATTCAACATGGGATATAAAATATCATTGGCACCACACTTGAACAGTTTATAAACCATATTTGATCTTGGTATAAACAGATTCGATCATTTAAATAGGTGTTGTCATGGGGTATATTCGTTAATGTTAGAGAGTCCTAGAAAAATCTTATTTCAGTAGCGTTTCTTGTATGGGGTGCAATGGCAGATGATTGGAATGAAGTCACCGTTGTATTCACAAATGGTGATGAAATCAATGTTGACGAGGTAGCACGGCTTGTCGGAGCTGATTGGGTTACAGCTTCGATTGTTCATCCAAGAGATGATCCAGATGATGATACTCTAGACATAGAGAATGTCGTCATCCAAACAGATGATATCCGCTACATCAAAAGTGATGAAGTGACTCCTGCTGGCGATGATGGTTCAAATTGGCGTGTGCATCATACCCGTGAGGATCACAACATTGCTGGGACCATGACTGATGCTTGGAAGGGTCAGCATCAACTCCACCCTGATGATGATCCTTCTGCGTACTCAGAATCAGAAGATGTGTGGCCGCCGGAAGGGGGTGATCCACGCTACTCTGGCGGTGTGACAGTCACGACTCAGTAATTGGCGTCGAATAGCCAAATCTCGGCCCAGCAGTTCATTTTTTGATGGTTGTCTGTGATGAGTATTATTTTCACACTGGGGGAGAAAGTATGGTGTAATGGGAGTCTCCTCAATTCGAGACCTTGCTGTGATTGAACAGTCGACGTTAGATGATTACGAGAACGAAGTCTTGGCTGTAGACGCTCACCACTGGCTCTTTCGATATTCGACTGTCCAAGTTCGATACCGGAGTGAGAGTCAATACACAACGAGTGATGGAACCGAAGTTCCGAACTTATTGGGTTTGCTTCGTGGCTTGCCCACGTTCTGGAAGGCGGGCGTTAAGCCAGTTTTTGTCTTTGATGGGAAGCCTGAATCTCTGAAGGCTGATGAAATCGCTGATCGTCGTGAGTCGAAAAAGGAAGCAAAAGAGCTGATGGAAGAGGCTCGTAAACAGGGTGATGTCGAAGCTGCACGTCGGTACAAGGCACAGACCCAAAGCCTCACACCGACAGTCCATGAGACCTCTCGTGAGCTTCTTGATCTACTCGGTGTTCCGTATGTGGAAGCGGATGGGGCTGGCGAAGGCTATGCTGCTCGATTGGCTGCTGATGATGATTCACCAGTGAGTGCTGTGTATTCGGGTGATTACGATTCGATATTGTTCGGGAGCCCAGATACAGTGCGTCCTCGAAGCGGTGGCGACCATGAACGCATCCAACTACAGGAGACACTTGACGATCTTGGCCTTACCTACGAACAGCTTGTTGATGTTGCTATTCTCATTGGGACGGACTATAACGAGGGTGTAAGAGGTATTGGTCCTGCACGTGGGGTAAAATACGTCACCGGTGGGCGTGACGCGGTTGAGATTGTTTCTGATCGGGATGCCGACTCACTCACTGAAGAGAGAATTGAGACAATACGAGAGATATTCCAAACGCCGCCAACAGGTGAGTCACTGATGATGGCCGATGTCGACGGTCCTGATTTCAGTGCTGCTGAAGAGTTCCTCGTTGATGAATGGGAAATCCCAAGGGGGACTGTTCAAGAGAACTTTGATCGGTTCCCGATGTTTTGAATTCGTTATCGAACTACCTGTGTGGACTACTCTTTTTGGTTGATGCATTAGATTCTCTGTTTCCAGTGAAATCGGATATTGACGTTGTTTCACCGTTTGGACGGATCGTATCCATTTCGAGACCATCAGCGGAAATGGGGGTGTGTGTTACTTCGAACGTATTCCCACTCTGTTGGACAGAGGAGATACCATAGAACTGCATGGGTTTTTCTTGTTTTGTAGTGACAGGGAAACCGTAGTGGTCTGATTCGTATTTGAATTCTGTGTCTTCTTTCAGTTTTTCTTCAATGAATCCTCTGTGGTTGGTTAGTCGTCGTGCTATAATTTCCTTTGAGAAGTCTTCTATGTCTGTAATCCGCGATTCAAATAGTGTGATGAAGTTCTTGTCTAGTTCATACCCAACCGAATCACGTCCGGCTACCATTGCAGCTAGACTGGTTGTGCCGGTCCCCCAGAATGGGTCTAAGACGGTATCCCCATACACTGAATACATATTGATAAGCCGGTAGGGTATCTGAAATGGGTATGCAGCTGATCTATCTCGGATCTCGTCGTCTGTGATAGATTGGTGTTCTCCTTTAATGTCCATCCACATATCGGAGAACCATTGATTGCGTTCTTCCCAGAAGTATGATGAACTGTATCGGTTGTTCGATCTAGCTTCGAATTCTCGTTTACTTCCATTTCTGAATATCAGAATATATTCGTGTTCAAGGGTCACGTATGCGTTGGGAGGGAGCATTCCAGATCCCATGAATTTTGCATTGGTGTTTGTGGGTTTTCTCCATAGGATTTCTGGGAGTGGATCAAACCCTAATTCAGCAAACCGGTTTGTGATCTGGGAATGGTTTTGGAATACGCGAAAGTCGTCATCTATCTTTCGCGTAGCATCTCCGATGTTGATACAAGCTATACCCCCTTCAGTAAGGACTCGGGCTACTTCTTCCCAGACTTGATTTAATTCGTCGTGCATCATGGAAAATGCACGCTCCCCTTCGTTCTGTTCAATGCAGTCTCCGATTGTGGGGTTGAGGTTTTCAAAGAGATCGTCCCACATCTCGATCATTGGATATGGTGGGGATGTCACCACCAATTCGACTGAATCAGTTGCAACTTCGGATAATGACCTAGAATCGCCACTGACAACCCTATGGTCAGTTTTCATCATCGTACTATGGATTAAACTACAACTTAAAACCTGTCAACGATCCCGCCCACGGTGGTGCGGGGCTGAACTCTTTTTGAAACACCCTATTGGGTGTGTCTAGTCTGACTTTTCTTCATGCTAAATTTCGAGCCATTCTTTGCACTGTTTGATGTAATTCTGTTTTTGATCTCGGTATTCAAGGGTTCGGCGGCATATTTGCGGCCATTTTCCATGTGGCACGTTTGGTTTGCCTAAGTAGGCTATCTCCGATTCATTGGCTAAGAAATGGGTTGGTATTCGGGCTATGGAAAAGATCGAACAAAACTTTGGATTCGTGTAAGGTATATCTGCCCCACTTTCATAGAGTTGTCTGATGGCTAGGTATGATAACTCATGAAAGATCGCGACGGGTCGGCACATTTCGTGTGTTGGTAAAAAGGTGATATTATTTTCATTATCTGCTTTTGCATATCGTGATTCTGATTTTGCCTGTTTTGCTACTGTGATTGTTATTCCATTCAACTCTGGGAAACTACTCAACCCACAGGAGATGTGATTTCTGAGTTCTTCTAATTGATCGTCAGTCAAGTCTTGCTTGACACTATCGAGGATTTGGAATGAGCTGGTGGTTGGGCCTGGAGGCTGGTAGAGATTTTTGGCTGTCCCCATATCTACTGGCTTCAGTATTTGATTGGAGCCTGTCGGTATTAATTTATTGATGCGTCATCTGTCGTTTCTGGATCGGAAGTTGTGGTTTGATATATTCGAAATAGACACAGAGGGAGGAATGATGATGGTTGGGGTTAGTCAACTTTCCAGTCGGCTTCCTTTCTAGTGTTTGGCCCTGTTTTCACTTCGCCGTCAAGTGCGATTTCAGCGTCGTCGATGGCCTCACAGAATTCGCCTTCACGACTGATTGGTTTGCTTGTCTGGTTCTGGATATAGGCTAGCCCCAGTAATTGCGAGAGTGATTCCCGTGGCAAGCTAATCATCTCTGGTTCGTCGTTTCCGTTTTCTGTTTCGGTATTGCTGGTCATTGGTCTCTTGTTTCTCGGTTAGTGTATTCGTCAAATGCTTTTCTTGATCGGATTACTGGGAATGTGCTGTTGAGGGGTTTAACGCCACCACCTGGAATGATCATGATCTCACTGTGTTTGCTTGTTGCACTTTCCTGTGTTGTGATCTCGTCTTTGTATGATGGTGTGCTTTCGGGTAATTCTTTGCGAGCGCAAATAGGACAGTAACGACCTAATGATCCCTTCCCGTTGAACCAAGTCCATTCAGGTTCGTTTTCGCACCCATCTTTTTGACACGGTTCGGTTTCTTGTTTCTCTATAGAGTCACACATGGTAATTTATTTTCAAGCGGTAGTCTGCAATTATTGCTATTTGAAGCAAAAATAGACCTCCGGCCATCGCTGCGAAGATCGCGATCCCCATCTCTCTGCTGGTTAGTTCCCATAGATAGAATCTGTGAATTATCCAACTATAGATGATAACAGCCCCTAGATGGACTGGGTGTTTGGCTGCTGCTTTGAGTCGTGGCACCAAGTTAGTTCGTGGTTTTTCTTCTCCACCTTCCGTATTTTCTGTACTGTTGTCTGTTTTTCTATGTGTCTCGCGGGGCATCCGTTATTCCTGTTCTATGATACTCTGTATTATTTCTGTTGTAGTTCTCTCCACTTCCTTTCTGATAGCAAATCCTTCTTGTTGGGGTTGCTCTAGTTCTCCGGTACCCCATCCAGCTCCGTGAGGGTGTCTTCTGATTGGGATTAATCGCTCTGCTAGATCTTCTGCTATCACTCGTTGGTTGTTCTTTTTTTGTTCTGTACTCACCATGTATATCGTCTATCTGATTTCGTCAAGTAAATCGTCTGCTCTTTTATCTGAGGAAATGAATTTGCCTATTGTCTCTGGTCGATCTTTGATGAGTTGTTCTGCTGAATCGTAGACTTTTACCTTCTTTCGATATCCACCATTCAAAACGGTCTCTCGAACGGCCTTGTCATTATCTGAAAGAGCAATAACGCCGTTTTCATCGTCTGTGAACGACACGTGGATTTCGTCTAACCCTTTTGGTGCGTTTGTTGGATCGTTATTCTGTACTTTTTCTTTTGTAGGGTAGTACGGAGCTGTGTCCTCGTTTGCTTTTGCGTCTTTTGAGAGTATTTCTGCTGCGATGATTGCTGCTGCTTTCGTTCGCATTACGATTGTATATCTATTCTTTCTGTTCTCACTGGTTTGATCCGATTGTCGATTATTCATTATATGTGTTTGTCTTGTTGTGTTATTTAATTGTTTTTCTCGTCTTTCCACTGTTCATGCAGATCTCTATTTCTTGTCCATACTTTGCTTGATTCGAGTATTGACTCAATGTTAGGGTGTTCGTCAGGTTTTATATATCCATAGTCAATTAAGTAGATTTCCCCGTTCCATCTGCCCCAGTTTTCTTTGATCGTATACTCTGATGAGACAAATCCCAACTCTATGATTTGATTCATGGCTGCACCGAAGTCTTTGTCTTCGATTCCGACCTTTTCGACTTTAGGGGCTATGATCCACCTAGTGTGGTTTTGTGGCCATTCTGAAGTTGGTAGAATTGTGTTGGATAGTTTGTGTGAGTGTTTGGTTAGGTATATCTCGACAGCGTTTTGTACAACTCCTCTTACAAGTGGATTGCCTGATTCATATGGTGGTTTTGATATTTTGATAACTTTGTTATTGGGGAGTTCTGGTAGTGTAATAGCCACTCTGCCGGTTCCTTGACCAATAATATTCGCTCGCTCTGGTACTGCTTCTTCTCCATTTCGCAAAATGGATAGTGAGATTCTATTTAATGTGTTGAATGTTTTGTTATCCTTTTGCAATTCTAGTGTTGACATAAACGGACTGGATTGCATATGGGGTGTTTCGTTATTTACCAAGACGTTGTTGCAACTTATGTTCAAGTGATTGTTGATCAGAATTCCGTGTGACGTATTCGTGGGCACTATCTTTTAGATGTGGCGAGGGGTGGATTTCTCGTTTAGCTTTGATTTTCCCATATGCTTGTTCAATGGTGATCTCTTCGTCCATCGATAGAGCAACTGCTGAGACTGAAGGAGATCTTGATTGCCCAGCATGGCAGTGGACTAACACTGTTTCATTGTTTTTCCATGCCTGCTGGATGGCGTCTACAGCTGCTTCGAATACTGAATAATCATGTCTGTGGTCGTTGATTCCGTATTGTTCGTGGCTGCAATTGATTTGATCTCCAACATCGTCTTTGCACATGGTGATTACTCGGTTGATGTTGTGTTCCTCAAGGGACTCGTTATCCACACTTGCAAGGTCGGAAATATACAAATCTTCTCTGATCTCTGAAATCATATCTCTAATCTCCATTTCAAATCGGAGATAAAAAATCATTCCCCATCGCTAATTCTTATGAGAGAATCACCCAAACTTTGAATAGCATACACAACGTGAGTTGAATTAATGGTATCTCAACAGGTTACAGCTGTTTCAGATTGTGATATCACATTGGATTCGACTACTCGACCAACGTCTGCTGTGGATTATTCTGAACCTGTTGAAAAAAAGAGGACTCAGTTGATTGGTGATGTTGTTCGTGTCTTAGATCGACATTTTCCAATAGAGGCAGAGGGGGAAGAACCAATAGTGAAATTTGATCGCATAGGGTCAGATCAGGATGATCGTCTCTATGCGGCTTTTAATGATTTTCCAGAGGCCACTCTCCAATTACTTGCAGGGGTTTGTGGAGTCCCGCTAGTAACTGTTCAACGTGAAGTTGGCGTTGGTGGTTTTCATGATATTGCGGATTTGGATGGGTTGATACATACGAACCCTCGCGTAAGGAAGACTGCCGACTATTATTGTGGTCAGTTGCCTGGATCTCTCCCCCTGTCTGCTGTGTTACAAACTGTTCAGTATCGGTGGACTGTGGAATATCGTCGTGTTTATCGACAGGAGTTTGAACAAGATTTGTTGTCGTTATTAGAACGTCAAGGGATTCCAGTTGTGTCTGGAAGTGGTTTTGCTGGTAAACCTGATGTTGCAATTCCAGATATTGGTGGTGATCTCGCTGTTGTGGGTGAAGTGAGGAAGATGGGTAGAAATGAGATTCACCATCGTTTTGATGAGTTCGAGTCCGAAATTGAATCGTTAAACAAGAAACATCCTGATGCCTCTATCGTTGTTGTGTTTGACTTCTTTGGTGATGTTGGTTCAGGGTATTATGGGGATTATGTGGAACGGCTCTATGAGAATGCACCTGATTCTGCGGATATTGAAGGTGTTTACCATTTTGATGAATCAGACCAACTTGTTTCTGATTTGAAGTCAGTTTGTCCTGTCTTTCAGTCTCAATTGGGTGATCTTCAATGAGTAACGAACAATCTAGCCTTCAGGAATTCAGCCAAGAGGTACTGCTTGATGATTCGGCGTTCGTTAATTATTGTCCACCTGCGTATTCTAGCTCCTTTGAGGATTCGCATGAGGATTTCATAGTTAGGTTGCGTGATGATGTTGAACAACTGGCCGATCTTCTCATTGACCATTTCCCAGTTTCACAACGGGAGGGTGGGGTGTATCTTCTTTTTGATCGTGCTGACAAACGCAATTTCGAGCGGCTCATTGAAGCTAATCCACGGCTTGGTGTGAAGGCACTATTGGCGTCTTGCCAGCTCACTCATGCGACATTGACAGACGACTTCCAGATCCATGGTCTTGGGAAGACATTTACTGACGATATGGATGTGGATTCGGGAGGGGCCAACTATCAAGAGTTTATTTCCGTGTGTATGTCTGAACTCTGTTCTAAACGGAATATAGAGTCGATTCTTTTACCTTATTTCCGTCACCGTGAACGATATGAGCGGTCTAAAGAGTTCTATATTTATTCGGAACTGCATGATCGTCTTTCGACGGATCAATTCTCACTATCGAGGGGGACCGGTATGGATGGTTCTCCTAACGTGATTATATCTGAGCCCGGTATTGATCATGAAAATGAGTTACCTGATGAGTTTATTGCGGTTACTGCTATTGGAACATCGAGACATGAGCTTATGAAACGAATTAAGTCTGTAACGTCTCGATTGAAGAGTACCCGGTCAGAACATCCACAGTGTAAGACTGTGTTGTATCTTCGTCTCAAATCCTTCCCTGCTAATAAGGATGACAGGGCGTACAAAATAAAGAAACGTGAAGAGATTCAAGACATTACTTCAGGCCACGTAGATCGTGTGTTCTTCATGTCTGAATTTGATGAATTTGTGGATTATTGTTCTAGCAGTTGTTGAAAATATAGCAATTTCATCGCAGAGGGTGTCAAAATTCAGTATATACTACGTCTTTGTCTGGGTCGATGACATTGTGGATTCGTTCAGCCATTTCAACTGTGAGGTGTGGTATTTCTGCTAGTTCTTCTGTTGACGTATTCCAGAGTTTCTCTTCGGTATCGTAACCTTCGGCTTTGATATCTGCGGCAACTGAGTCTCCAATACCTGGAATTGTTGTGAGACCAAGGCGAATCCCAGTACCTCGTTTAATTCGTCGACAGACACGGTATGAAACGTAGTCAACTTCCATTAACTCTTTTTGTGAGGCATCAAGTATATCTCCGATAGTTTCGTACCCGGCTTTTTTCAGGTTCTCTTTTGCCGCCTTACTGTATAGTGCGTAGTGTTCTATCGGAATTTGGTTGCATAATTCGGATATATTTTACTGGTTTTTGGCTATATGAAAAAGATTTTCGGTGGTTATTGAATAGAATAGGCGTGTTTTCAACTACTGCTGTTGTTGTTCTGTGATTACAATGAGATGTCTGTGTTCTCTGTTACCGTGATGTAATATCCATCTGTTTCCTGACCGGTACAATGGCTTCCTCGGTGAGATTTGAACTCTGCGGTCTCTTGATCTTTAAAATCGGGGATTCCGTGTTGGTGTGTGCCTCCACAGAATTCGCAATTTTCGATGACGGCAATTACACCGTTTAGTGAGCTATTGTTTGGTTTGATTCTACTGATCGGGTTTTCTGGGTCTGAATTGTTTCCCATTGTGTATTAATAGATCACACTTCGTTGGTGCCGTCTTCTAGACTGGTATGGGTGACTGAATCACTGGTGACGACATATCGAGTCGCGGAAACATGTCGGAGCTTGGTGTTCCCGACTGTTCGGATGTCGAGCTGTTCTCCGTCTGCGATATATGAAGAGAGCTTTTCTAGGAATTCGTCTGTAACTGGATGGCCGTGGGGATCTCCGTGTTCGTCGACCTGAAGCACACTCAATGAATCGTACCCACTAATGTTGATCTCGTCTTCGTTTTCACCAACGAAATCGATATCGAGATTACCTAGGTGGTGGTCATCAAGGAGTTCTTTGACTGCATCAATGTCGGTTACTTCTGCGGTACTGTTACTGACTGTTGCAAACTGCACTGTTGCCATTTAAATTACCTCCAACCACAACGGGATGTAAAAATAAAATACGATCTATTCTAGTCTGGGTTCGATTGGTTACGATTCCCAAGATGGTTTTGGCGGCTCGTATTCTGTTCCGCCTGTTCGTTCTTGCCAGTCTGAGTAGTACTCTGCAAAATTAGA
>Ga0136589_1000671_pt1 | contig 16648 bp, 10 predicted proteins | sample AntRauMFilla3764_FD_104640 | JGI IMG/M metagenome (GOLD analysis project Ga0136589, IMG submission 104640) | Saline lake microbial communities from Rauer Islands, Antarctica - Metagenome Filla 3 #764 | ecosystem: Environmental > Aquatic > Non-marine Saline and Alkaline > Saline | place...
TCATCCAGTGCCTTGGTCCGATTTTTTTGCGGCAGATTCGAGTGCATGGCCTCCACTGAATAACCGTGCTCCTTCAGCCAGCGGGTGATGCGGTCCGCACCAACCTTCATGCGACAGAAGATAAGCATGCTATCGATCTCCCGCTTCTCAATCAGAGCGATGAGCAGGTCGAATTTTTGCATGGCACCGACCGGGTAGATCTCGTGGGTCACTGTTTCCGCCGGCGAAAGCTTGATCCCGATTGAGACTTCGACCGGGTCCTTGAGTGCAAAAGAGATGAGACGTTTAAGCTCTTCGGGCACGGTCGCGGAGAAGAGTAAGGTCTGGCGGTTTTTGCTGCAGAGCTTGATGATCCGTTTGACATCTTCGATGAAGCCCATGTCGAGCATACGGTCGACTTCGTCGAGCACCAGCACTTCGATGGAGCGCAGGTCAAAGTTCTTTTGTTGGATATGGTCGAGCAGTCGGCCCGGTGTGGCGATGATGATATCGGCCCCGGCTTCCAACTCCTGGAGCTGCTTGCCATAGCCGACGCCGCCGTGGATGAGGCAGCACTTGGGTGCGCAGTATTTGCCGTAAGCATTAAATTGCTCTTCGACTTGGGCGGCCAGCTCCCGGGTGGGCCCGAGGATCAGGCAACGGGGCGGCGCACCCTTTTTATGGCCGCCGAGGCGGTGCAAGATGGGCAGCGCGTAGGCCGCCGTTTTACCGGTGCCGGTCTGGGCGGAGCCGATCACATCCTTGCCTTCCATAATGTTTGGAATAGCACCGGCTTGAATAGGAGTCGGCTCGGTGAAGCCGAATTCGTCGATTGATTTGAGGATGGACTCGTCGAGTCCGAATTCTGAGAACGTCATACTAGGTGTGGTGGGTGAATGCCCGGCCAACAATTCGTATCCGGGTCCGAATGAATCCTGAGAATCTCCTGTATAAGACAGAGGACAACCTCACGAAAAAATTGTAAGATGTCAGCCTAAACCGTTTTATCAAGTAGAAATACAGACACGCGGGAGCGCCCTTAAAACGGAGACCCAATCGATAAATGCAAAGTGCCGTCTGTATCCTGCTCGCGCGGGTTCAGGTTATGCCCGTATTCGACTCGGACAGGACCGATTGCCGTCTGGTAGCGCAGCCCCAGCCCCAACGAGTGCAGTAGTTGCGTCTCTGCGCCAAATCCATCGCGTGCGTGGAGCACTGAATCAAATAAGAGAACGACAGAAAATTTGGGGTAAACCCTTTGCTCCAACTCCAGATTAAACAGTGCATACGTCTCTGCACCCAGTTGATCGCCGTCCGCATCCAGCGGGGATGCCTCACCTTCCCGGTAACCGCGCAGCGAATTCTCGCCGCCGAGAAAAAAACGCTCGTTGAAAGGGATATTTTGATCCGCATCCTCCGTCGTGAAAATCGCGCCTCCGCGCAACCCCAGGTGCACCAGCGTGCTCTCGGTCAGCGGGAAATGATAGCTGCCGCCAGACTCCCACTTTTGAAAATCCACACTCCCACCGAGCCAGGTATTCGCCACCTTGAGCTCGCCGTAAACATTCCATCCGGAACTGGGAGCCAGAAAGTTGTCGCGCTGGTCGTAGCTGACTCTCAAGCCCAGACTCGCGACGGTAGCCGTCTCCTCGGACTTGAAGCTCAATCCGTCTTCACGATCTGCTTGCTCGCGGTAGAATCCATATTCCGCCGAAAGGCGCACCCCGGCAACTGTCGTATAGGCGGCACCAAAAGATACCCCGCGGTTCGACCGGTCGAAGGTAATTTCCTCGCGTCGATTGTATTCGACTTTTGAATACAGCGAAACATCTGAGCCAAAAACATATGGGATCGAGTAGCGCACGCCACCGCGGGTCGACTTTAAGCTTTGCTTGGCATCCACTTCGTAGCGGTGGGCGCGCCCAAATGGATTACGGTGCTCCCAATTAAAGCCCACGCGCGCCTGCTCGTAGCTCCCCCATCCCCCGAGCAGTTTCAGCTCCTGCCGCAAGCCGGGCTCAAGCGAATAGACGACATCCCGCGCGGCACCCGACTCCGGCTCAAAATCCACCGCGACTTGCTGGAAGATGCCAAGCCCCATCAGCCGGCGCCGCGCCCGATCCACTTCCAGCCGATTAAGCGGCTCACCCTTAGCCAAACCCAATCGTCTTCGCAGCGTCGTGCGACGCGTGGCTTCGTCACCCTGAAAACGGACTTCGCCTAGTACGGCCGACTCTCCCCAGTCCACGATGACCTGCAGGTCGAAGGTCTTTGCGCCTGCACCCTCAGCCCCGGCAACTGGTGTGCGCTGCAGGACGACTACTGCGTCGGGATAACCAGCCTCAAAGGCCTCGTTCCGATAAGTGCTGCGCTGATCCTGCTCCCATGTCCTGGTCAACAAAGTATCTGCAGCGACCGTGATCGGTTGCTCCATCTCTTGGCCGTCTTTCCGAATCAGGTGGGTCAAACTACCGACGTAATACTGCGGCCCCTGCTCAAACTTCACCTGCACATTGACCGCCCCGGTTGAGGCATCGCGTGCGGCCTCACGTTCGACAACCCGGGCTTCCCGGTAACCCAAGGCCTCCAAGCTCTGAAGGATTCGGCCGATCCGACGCTCGAAATTTTCCGACGTAAAGACCTTCGCGCGACGCGTCTGAAAAAGTACGCCACCAGGCACGAAGTAACGCTGCAATGAATCCACATCAATTGCCGACACGCCTTGAATTGAAACTTCGTTATAATAAGCCAACAGGCCCGGCTTAATCTTGAAGATAACCTCCTCGGCAGTCGCGTCGGCAGCCATTTGAATTGAATAAGGACTTGTCCATAGGACCCGGCGTGTAGCCCCCGACGTGGTCAGGATCGCTTCCACCGTAGGCTGTAGATAGCCGTCCCTCTTTAATTGTTCGAGCAGCAGAAATGCGCTGTCTTCGAGTAGAACCGCATCGAGTTCAACCGGTTGCTCGCCCTCTAAACTCTGGAGGAAGACCAGCCGATTCTTTAGCGATCGGTCTTGCAACAGCCCCAGGCCCTGAACCTTAAAATTGGGCTGCGCCAAGAGTCCCCCTGCCAGCAACAGCAGGCAGACTGCGCAGGAAAATTTGCGGTAGTGCCGATAATTCATCGCTTAAAAATAGTCCAGATCAGGTTAGCATTGTAGGCATCATAGGTATCATATTCCCCTTCCACTGACCAGCGTGGAGTGAGTTCGTAGCTGGCATCGACTGTCGCGCGTCCGCTGCGACTAGTTTCTTCCCCGACATCGACCGTTAACTTGTCGGCAAAGCCTTCGTTGATACCGCCCGCACCCATCATGCCTTGGCCGAGGTAGATGCCTAAATTACCCGCTCCGCCGCCAGCCGCACTGCCGGTCGCAAGCAGGCGCACGATGTCCACCTGTGACATCGGCGGCGTTGATTCAAAGTGAATCAGCGGATCCTCCAAGGTTTGCGACACTTCCAATACGATGACGTTTTGAGCCTTTTGTGCGATTCCGTTGAATGCCAACTGCACTTCGTTCGGGCGGCTCGCTTCGATCAATGCCTCGCCCTCATTAATGACAAATTTCGCTCCTGGGAAACTCAACTCCGCTGCGCCCGTGCGGACCGAGCCCAACAACTGCGGCTCCGCAAAGGTTCCCCGCAGTGTCATATCGGCACTCAGACGAGCTCTAAAATAGGGGCTCCGCACACGCATAAACCGGTCTCCCACTGCCCGCAGGTCAAAGCGCCAACTCGCGAAAGGCGCTTCGGTTATCGCGAAGAATGGGGGGCGTGCGGCCGTGCCTTTTTGCAAACGCGGTGCCAGTGGATCGAAGTCAACCAGCATAGTGCTCGCACGCAGCTTCAGTTGACCCGCGACCAAAGGCGGCAGCACCGGATCGCGGGCCTCGACACGTAGGTCCAGATCGCTGCGCAGGATCATCTCCGTCGTGCGCAGGAGCGGCACCTTCTCTCCCTTCACATTAAAGAACCAGCGCGGTTGCGTAAAATCACTTAAGTCCATTTCCCCGGCAAACTCGACCAGACTGCCCCCGAACCGAGCACTGGCCTGATCGATCTTGAGCAGTTGGTTCTCCAGCAGTAGTTCCCCGGCGACCTGGTCGATCGAGGGCAGCGAGCTAGTAGGACGAAGTCCGAAATCCTCGAAGCGCAACTGCCCGGAAAGCTGCAATTCTGGAGCCACTTCGAGCGTACCAGTCAAGTGACCCGTCCGGCGAAAATAAGGCGGCAGCCTATCCAACCAGTCTTCCATCTTCCAGGCTTGTAAGTGGATCTTCCCCTGAGTCGCCCGCAGAATTTGCAGCGGATCGAAGGCCGCCGCCTGCGCCTGATCGATCAAGACCGTCATCGGCATCGTAAACGCGGCACGCACTGGACTCTGATTCAAAGAAAAATTCAGCGCCTGCACTTGGACATTATTTTCATCCACCTGCACGCGCAAATCCAAGTCATTGATGGTCGGCAATGCCGCATCGACGAGACCGGGGGCGATTTCGATTTCAGCTGCTTGCAATTGGACATGCCCGACAGGCGCATTCAAATCGCCCGCGAATTCCATATCCAAAGTCATTTCCGCGAACTGGAAGCCGGTGCGCACCTGCAACCAGCTGGCAAATTCCGGCGAGGCACGCCCGGCCAGCTTACCTCGCAGCGCCCCGTCCCCAAATACATAGAAAGCGCGCTCCGAATCGGCAGCGCCTGCGGCCGAAAGCGGTAAGCGCAAACGCAGCGGCAACTCAAGCTTCCCCTGCAACACCTCTTGGCCGGAAAAGCGAACCGCGAGGTCCTGAACGACAAGCGCGCGCTCCTGCAAAACGGCAGCTAACTCCAACCGGGCCAGCACCCCGGCATCAATCCTTTCCTCCACCGCGACCTGCACCTGTCCAAGCAAATAGGGACGAAATTCCGTCAATTCGCACCGAATCGATTCGACATGGTAGCGGGGCAGATCGGCTTGCACCCAACGGTCGACTCGGGTCAGCGACGCATTGCTCAACAGTAGTTGTAACCCTTCCGCAGGCTGGTACGCGGCCGAAATCTCTATATCATCCCCCCGCAAGACAAAGTCCGCAACCGACAAGCGTGCTGCAACTGAATCTCCGGAGCGTTGCCAGCGCAGCAGCGCAGGTGCGACGAGGTTCAATTCCGTGCGCTCGGGATCACTCCACCGGAGCGAATCTAGGTGCAACGACCATGCGTCCTCCGCAAATAAAATACTCGCTGCACTCTCAATCGCAGCGCCATTGCAGTGCGCCACGCCTTGCCAAGCTAAACGGCCCTGCCCATCCCAGCGCAAGTCAGCGGACAATTCCACTGCCTTGGTCGCAGCGGTCTGCAAGCTAGTGCGGACCTCAGCGCGCACTTCCGGCGCTCGCCAGGCACCTGTCACCTGTCCGGACTTTAATTCAAAGGGCGCGACCAACAGGTCCTGCCCCACCATGCGGTTGACCCAAGCCGCACCCAGCCGCGCACTGTATTCAAAATCCAATGACGCCGCCTTTAAATCGGCTGTCCCGGAAAGTTTCACCGCTTCGCCGGCGGCTGCATCCGGCGGCGTCACGGTCAGTGCATCGAGATGCAACTTTTCGAAGTTGAGCCACCCCTGTGCCTCGACTCTCTCGGCCGCATAGTCGGCGTAGCTAAGCCCCTGCCCACGCATATCAAAGTGCAGCGTCTCCAGCGATTCCGCATTGGCACTCAACAGCAGCTCGACCCGGCCGGCGGCCGCTAGCCATGGTTGCTGCGCCAAATCCACCTCTGCCCGCAGGCGCGCCTCGCCCAGAAAGCCGCGCTGTTGCAGATCCATGGTCAATGGCTCGCTCAGCTCCACATTCACCCAGTCGCTCACCAACGTGGCCGCTTCTAGCCGCAGGGTCTCCAGATTGCCGCCGCCTGCCAGTTCGAAGGCCACCGTTTGGTCGGCCTCGTCCGCCGCTTGCACCAGAGTTTGCCCCGAACTCTGGAATCGATAGTCCCCGCCGTCCCATTGCGCCTCAAATGCTTTCAGCCGAAGCGGTGCTAGAAAAATGTCCTCCTTCAGTGGCACACGGATCCCCGTGAGTTCAAACCCATCACTGGACAGGTGGGCGGCTAGCGGCAACCATCTGGTCCGGCCAAAGCGGGCCGTCAACTGCGCCTGCGAATCCTCCCGTTGCAGACGACCCGTTACATCTACCTGCTGGTCGTCTCCTGCCAGCTGCAGCGATCCGTTCAGTGCCCAGTCGGCATGTGAAAACTCCAGCCGCCAAGGGGACTCTGCCGCGAAATCGGCGGCAAACTGCCAGCGCCCGGGCAACGGATCGTAGGCAGCCTCGCCGGAGAGGTGTCGGCCTTCGTAGGCGAGCGCTGTCACCACAGCGATGACTTGCACGGAATCCCGATATTCGAGACGCTCCAGCTCCAGCCTGGGCAGCCACGGAGCCGCAGCGGCCACGCCTTGCGATACTTGTTGCTGGATCTGGGGCAGAAAGACGCCACCTGATTGCGATTCCACGGCAGCAGCCGCTTCACCCGCCAGAATTTGCACCTGCCCAACCCGCAGCGTGGAAGCCTCTGTCCACTCCCCAAGAAAACGTTCGCGCAGATAAGTCCACTCGGCGGGCAACTCGACCTGATCGATGGCCACGGCAGTCGCATCCAGATCCAGCGCCAAACCAGTCAAGCGCAAGCGGCCGCCCTCGACCCGTTCCACCGAGGCCAGCTCCACCGACCACCAGCCTGCCACCCGCGGTAAGATCGGGGGTAGCCACCAGCGACTCGTCAGCAGCACGCAAAGCAAGCCCAGCGCACCAGCACTGAGCAGCCAGAGTAAGCAGCGGATGGATTTTTTTAATGACACGATCGCCTACCATGCCGAGGAGTCGCCGCAACACAAATTCATTTCCCGATCTTCGAACGAACAGGCCGGGGCCTTTTTAGATTGTTTCAACGCGTTGAGCAATCAAGCTGTGGCGGGATGGGGATATCATCCGCGGATTCGGATTAAACGCCAGTATTTTCCTATTAAGACTGATATCGATATGCCATGAGCACTAACTACCGAGGCCGCATTGCCCCCACGCCGACGGGCTATCTGCATCTGGGGCACGCCCGCACCTTCTGGATCGCGATGGAGCGAGCCAGGGCAGCCGGTGGCAGTCTGGTTTATCGGGAGGAAGACCTAGACCCACAGCGCTGCAAACCGGAGTATGCGAGGGCCGCGATTGAAGACCTGCAATGGTTTGGCTGTACTTGGCAGGAAGGCCCCGATGCGGGTGGGCCTCACCACCCTTATCGCCAGAGCGAGCGACACCAACTGTTCGTCGACGTCTGGAGGCAACTCAAGGATGCCGGAGCGATCTATCCTTGCGACAAATCACGCAAGGACGTGGCTCATGCCGCGCGCGCGCCACACCCGGAAGATGAAGCCGCCGAGCCGATCTATCCGGAATGTTGGCGGCCTCCACTAGGCACCGGGCAGGATGCCGCCGCACCAGGTGCCACCAACTGGCGCTTCCGCGTGCCCGATGGACGGGAGATTCATTTTAATGATGGGCGGCTAGGCCCCTGCCAGTTTGAGTGCCTGCGTGACTTCGGGGATTTTCTCGTCTGGCGCAAGGATGGCGTGCCGGCCTACGAGCTCGCCGTCGTTGCTGACGATGCCGCGATGGAGATCACCGAAGTAGTGCGGGGGGAGGACCTGCTGATGTCCACGGCCCGTCAATTACTCCTCTATCAAGCCCTCGGGGTAGCGCCGCCGCAATTTTACCACACCCCGCTGATGATGGACCCCAACGGGCAGCGACTGGCGAAGCGACACCGCTCACTCAGCCTACGGGAACTGCGTGAAGCCGAGCAGCTCCCCGCAACACTGCGCCAATCCGAAGACTGGCGGTCCGGCTTGGAAGATTGATGACCTTTCCCCTCTTCTCAGAGGCCCATAAACAGGACGATGCCCGCGAGAGCGAAACAAAGCACCGCGCAAAGAGGTCGCATTTTATTGAGCGACTTTAAAGTGATCGACTCCGGAACACGCTTGGCAAAAAAAACGGCCAAAAAAATCATCTGGCCCCACCACCAGCTCAGGCCGATTAACGCGCCGAGCAAAACTAGCGGCACCTCCGACCAAGTCGGTGGCGGGTTAATGTAAACACCCGTCGCGAGCAAGATAGTCATCGCTGCCGGCAGGCGCAATGGCATCGCCAGTGAGCGGTTAAGCGCATTACGAAACAAGGTGGATGCCGCTGGCAACGGTCCGGCATTCGCCAGATTGTCGGCTTTTCGGGTGCGTAGAAATTTGACTCCCATGTATCCCAACACAAAAGATGCGAACAGATACATCGCTTCGCTCATGAAGGAAAGGCTCCGACACATCATCATTAGCCCCGGAACAGCCACGCCTAGCCAGATCAATTGCGAGAGCCAAAAACCCAAACCCACCGCAATCACCTGCGAGGCACGACCGGTCACGCCTACCTTGACCAGCCAGACGCTGCCGGGAAAAAGCGTAAGGGAAAGAATAAAACCAGCTGCGATGCCTTCGAGCATGTACGGGAGACTCTGCCTTTATCGCGACAAGGACAAGCTATTGATGAGCGGCATCATTTAAAATCAAAGATGCCACTCAGCCAGCGAGCCAGCATCATAGCAGGCAGCACGATAAAATAGAGACTCGCCAACAGGATCCATGGTCCCGCGAAAAACAGCGAAGTCATGGCTAGCGCAAACAACACGAGTAATAGCAGCGCGGGCACCACATCACTATGTAAACGTCTTAGCTGCAGCGCCCCCCAACCGGGCTGCACAAATACCATGCCCCCCGTGAACAGCGTAAAAAGCATGCAAACCACGATCAGCAAGTTATAGAGCTGGCCCAGGCTCTCTCCGCCGATGCCAGTGGCGGCGGCAAACGCAAGCAGTAAGCCATTCAGGCTGAAAACTAAAGTCAGCCCAAGACGTACGGCCAGCGGCGATACCACATAGCCGGCCGAGGGCACATCGCCGGTGATGCGATAACCAAACTTGTGCAGGTCCTCGGCGAGTGCGCACAAGTCGAAGGCTCCCGCCTGCCATCCCAAACTCAATAGGCTCGAATCCAATCCAACCTGGGCGAAACGGACACCTGGGCGACGAATCGACAACTGCTCCACCAGCCAGGCACAGCCCATACAGGACATGCCCTTGATGTGCACCGCAATTTGACACTCCGCGCCACTTTCTCCTTGCTTCTGTAGTTGGTAAACCGCTACAAGATCAAGACTACCAAAAGGGCGCTCCCTGACTGGCTGCCCCACTCGATCCTGTTGACTATAGTATTCGCCGAAGCCTCCAACTTGAATTAATCGGTACACATGCTCGCAGCCTCCACAGCAAAATTCGCCCTCCCCGCTTCCTGGCCGATAGCGGCTACCGCAGTGTTTGCATTGTTTCATCATAGCTCGGAGAGAAACATGTCTGACTTCAAAACTAAATGCGATCCACTAGATGCATTCAGGCACAAAATTTTCATCGTGAGCTCATTTTTTTTGAGTGGACGATTACCTCGGAGCGATCATTGAACTAACTAAATTCTATGATTATGCCACTCCATCAAATCATCTACATCAGCTCCGCCAAGGCAGAGCTGACAGAAGATGCTCTATTGGAACTCTTGGCATCGTCACAAAAAAGAAATGCAGCAAGGGGCATTACCGGACTGCTGCTCCATGCGGATGGGAGCATCATACAGGTGATGGAGGGTCCGGAAGATGCGGTAAAAAACCTCTACCAGAAAGTTGCCGCTGATTCTCGCCACGGCGTGGTGACTCTGATAGCAAGTCGCCCAATCGAGCAACGAGACTTCCCTAAATATAAGATGGGCTTAAAGCGGGCCCGTAGAGAAAAAGTCGAAGAGCAGATTCCCGGATTTACCGATATCGTAGAAAAGCGCAGCGTAACTAACGAGCAATTCGCCGGACTATCCAGACTGGTGGCGACCTTCATCCGCACCTTTGCCAAGACCACCAGAATCGACCTCTTCGAAAATTAAACCAGATCGAAACGCTCAATCCCTTTGCGCACATCGGAAAGGAAGGCCGCCGCTCCCACACCGTTAATCCAACGGTGATCGAATGTGAGCACCAATGAGGCCACCTCCATCAGGGCACCGTCTTTCGACTGCGGGTCCGGCATTTGATAGGGGGCACCGATAAAGAGCGTGGCAATGGAAGGAGGCACGACGATAGGGATAGCCGAGCGCACGTTGTAGGCCCCCATACTGGAGATTGAAATCGAAACGCGGTTCTTCGAGACCACCTCGCCATGTCGAGTGCGGCGCAGTGACTCGTTGAAAATCTCGATAAACTCCTCCCACTTCAGCGAGTTGACGTTCTTGACCACCGCAGTCTGAAGCTCGTCACCGGGCAGCGCCACGGCCACACCAAGGTCGTAGCCCTTGGCGTCATGAACGAGCTCGTCGCCGCGCACCACAGATGCGAAACGCTGATGCTTGCACATAGCTTGCGAAACAGCCCAAGCCGTCATCGTCGCGGTAGAGAGCGTGCCACCGGGCGTCTCCTTACTACGGAGACGGGCATCACGCACCGCTTCCCAGCGACAGGTCATGTCAATGGTGGCGGGGACGATGTCCTGCAGTTGCCTGACGACCTCATGCGACAAGCCGCCAGTGCGCTGTTCCGCACGATGCGGCGAAGAGCCAGCGGCGGCAGCGGCAGGTGCGGCCTGCGCCACCGCAGCCGCCGTAAGCGTGAGCGGCACAAGACTTTGCCCAACAGAAACTTCATCATCTTCGCTCACCTCCCACTCACCCAACACACCACTCACGTCGCATTCGATTGGGAAAACGGCTTTGTCGGTCTCAACCTCGCAGAGCGCATCGTCGGCGTGGACGACATCGCCTGCTTTTTTGAGGATCGAGACAATGCGTGCGACGCGAATACCCTCACCGAGGATGGGTACCACGATATTCTTGGAAGCACCGGCAGGGTTAGAGGTAGAAGAATTCATGTTGTGGTTCGTTTCCGAGTGAATGGTCGATGGCTCGACAACTGTCGGAGCAGCGCGCAGCGATGATTGCAGAGAGGTGGCAAGTAAATGCTCGAGTGCCGCAGTAATGCGTTGCTGATCCGGCAGAGCGGCGTATTCGTAAACTGGATTGAAGCCGACGTGCACATCGGCCTTTGAGACCAGGACCGGTGGGCTCTTTAACGCGGCCAGGACCTCGTGCTGGCTGCACATCGTGGCGATAATCATCTGGCCGACACTGGCCGAAATATTATCCTCCTGAACGATAAGTAAACGACCCGTCTTACGAATCGAAGCGGCTACGGTCGCCTCATCCCAAGGCGCAATTGATCGCAGATCGATTAGTTCCACGTCGAGCTGCTGCGGCATCGCTTCGAGCGCCTCCTCAACCAACTCAACACAGTTGCCCCAGGTGACCAAGGTCAGCAGTTCGCCCGCCCGCACCATTCGCGCCTGACCAAGAGGAATTGGATCGACCGAATCCCCCACTGGCAACTCTGCCCACATCAGATGCTTGGGTAAAAGAATGATGGTGGGGTCCTCGCCATGCAGTGCCGTCCAAAACAGCCCGGCCGCATCAGCAGGCGTCGAAGGCACGACCACCCGAATACCCGGAACCCGGGCAAAAGAAGCCTCGCCGGACTGGCTGTGCCAGAGGGCGCCTCCGGGCAGATAGCCGCCGCAGGGGGCGTAGATCACCAGCGGACATTTCCAGTGGCCGAAGCTGCGCCAGCGTAGTGTTGCCATATTGGAAACCAGCTGGTTCCAGCCAGGATAAATGAAATCCACAAACTGAATCTCGAAACAGGGCCGTTTACCATAAGAAGCCAGCCCCACCGCAAGCCCCATGATGGTCGACTCCGCCAGTGGTGAATTGACCGCACGCGAAGGGTCCTTAGTGTAAAGACCTTTGGTCAGATTAAAAACGCCGCCCTTAGGATCGGCGATATCCTCGCCAAAAAAGACCACGTCGGGCAACTCATCCATCGCATGATGGAAGGTTTTGTTCACCGCATCCAACATCCGGCAGGAATCACCGAGCTCAATCTGCGGGCCGAGCTCGGGTGTCTGCATCGGCCCGGTTAAATGGGTGTCGCTCTCGCTGGCCAGGGGATCCTCCGCCTCGGCAGCTTGTCGGTAAACCTCGCGGATTTCCTCACGGATCTGCTCTTCGAGCGCCGCAGCCTCCTCCGCAGAAAGCAGACCATCCTCAATCACCCGCTGCTGAAAGACCGCAATCGGATCGCGCGCATGCATAGTATCGAGCTCATCGGCGGCGCGATACATACGCTGATCATCCGCGCTGGAGTGATTAGAGAACCGCTCGACATCACACCAGATAAATGCCGGTCCACCTCCGCTGCGGGCCTGCGCGATGGCTTCCTGCCCCACACGGGCCACCGCCTCGACATCGCTCCCGTCCACACGTAGCCATTCCTCGACATTCAGCACTCCCAACGCCAGCGGGTTGGTCTTCGTCGTATTTGTGCTGATGGCAATTCGGTTGTCTTCGACGACAAACACCATGGGCAGTTGCCGCTCTTTGGCGAAGCACACCGCTTCATAAAAGTCTCCCTGCCGTGCAGACGCCTCGCCCAGCGAAGCATAGACCACATTCGACTTGCCATCCAGCTGCATCCCCCAAGCAGCACCACAGGCCGGCAGTAGATGGACCCCCACCGGTGAAGGGTGGCTCCAGATATTGAGCTCCCGGTCGCTAAAGTGACCCGTCAGCTGCCGCCCACCACTGGAAGAAGCCCGCTTCGCGTAAAACGCGAGCGCCAGATCGTAGTCTGCCATACCCCGTTGAATACAAAAACTCCGGTCGCGGTAGTAAGGAAAAGCATAATCTCCTGGCTCAAGCCCCAGTGCAATGGCGGCGAGTGCCTCGTGCCCCATACCCGAAATATGAAACCAGCCCTTACCCTGCCGGATGAGATTTTGCTCGCGAAGATCACCGAGTCGACTGCGCCAAAGCACGCGCAATAAGGACATACGCGCGGTAGAATCGAGAACTGTTTTGTTGGAATCCGCTTTGCTGGACATCTATAGCTTAATTAAACCCTGTGAGACTGAAACGCTTTCAATCACAATAAGATAAAGAGCCGCTCTCCGGACAAGCAAGGCAGAATGAAAAAGTTACATACCTTCAAGGGATAATTTAGCCTCCCAGCAGCCTAAGCGCTAAAAATAAAAAGGCTCGAACGCCTACCAAACGTTCGAGCCTAACTACTACCCTCTATACTAACCAAAATGTAAGAACTAAAGTCACTAAATTAGTTCGACTAATCAATAACAATTTTAGCTTTAGTTAAACTAATCCATTTCCCTTATGCCTACTTTAAGTTTAGCTTATGAGAAGGGGGATGATATAGAGTTGATTTAAGGCGCAGATTCGGGCTATCTCCACTAATCCCCCCACGCCATGCTGACAACCACCTCAAATCCGATCCAAATACTGCTCCTTGAGGACAATCCCACAGATGCGGACTTCGTGATCGAATGTTTAAATCTGGCGCCGCTCCATTACAAAATTGTTTGGGTCAAACATCTAGACAATGGGCTCGATGAGATACGTTCCGGCAAGTTTGACGTCATTCTCCTTAACCAGCCAGTGGCAGATGATCACAGCATCGCAAGACTCGAAGCGATTCAGGCCATTGCCAAAAACTCCGCCATTATTATCCTTACCAGCGCCGGAAATGAAGGCATCTCCTCCATCGCGCTGCAAGCAGGAGCGCGGGAGTGCCTGACTAAAGATTGCTTGAACGCTGAAGTGCTCTACCGCTCCATCCGCTTCGCGATGGAGCGAACAGAGCACAAGAATGAACTCGCCAGACACTTGCATGCGATCAAGCACCAGGAAACATTATTGCGCGGGATCTTCGAGGCTAACACAGACGCATTGCTCATCCTTAACCAGAAATACGAAATTAAGTTCTACAACCCTGCTGCGGCCAGTCTGCTGGGGTCTGAAGAAATCAGCTTGATTGGCGAAACATTCCCCTTCGAAATCAGTACCACCCAATCGCCTGAACTGGAGATTCCGGAGGCGAACGGCGACTCACGGATCGTCGAGCTCAGTGCCAACGACCTTTTGTGGGCAGGGGAGAGCGCACTGCTTGTCATGCTGCGCGACGTCACCCAGCGCCGCACTTCCGAGATAGCTCTCAGGCGGGAGAAGGAGCGACTCGCGGTCACGCTTGACTCGATCGCCGATGCCGTCATCGCCACCGATTCAAACGGCATTGTCGAACGCATGAACCAGGCGGCTTCCAAGCTCACAGGAGTTTCCGACCAAGAAGCCACTGGCAAGCCTCTGGCCCAAGTGCTTCGCCTAAAAGACCCCGAATCCGGAAAGTTCATCACGGACCTCAGCAAAGAAAGCATCGAAGGCTGGGGCAAAGTGGGCCTGCCCCTTGTTCGAAAGGATAAAGCACTATTCCTAGTGACTATAGAGGTACGCTACATTTTGGATGAGGCAGGCAATCACCATGGTTCCGTCACCGTGCTCAGGGACGTCACTGCGGAGAAAAAAGCGGAAGACGAAAATTTTAAACACGAAAAACTCAATTCCATCAGCTTGCTTGCCGGCGGAATCGCCCATGACTTCAACAACATGCTGACTGCGATCTTGGGCAACCTTTCCGTGGCCCGCATGAACATGGCTGCGGACGACGAAAATGCCAAAAAACTCCTCGCGGCGGAGACCGCCGCACTACAAGCCAAATCACTGACACAGCAGCTGCTAACCTTCTCCAAAGGTGGCGTGCCCTCCCTCGAAATCACTACCATCGATCAAGTCGTTGAAGAAAGCGCACAGTTCGTCCTACGTGGCTCCAATGTGAAATGTGAAGTCAAAAAGGAAAAGGGACTTTGGGCAGTCGATGCGGACAAGGGCCAGATCAGTCAGGTCGTAAATAATCTCATCATCAATGCCGATCAGGCAATGCCCTCGGGCGGAACCATCACGGTAAAATTGCGCAACTGCATCCTCCGCAATGCCGAAGTGCCCGGGCTTAAGCCCGGTAAATATGTCTGTATCGAAGTCGCCGATCAAGGTATCGGCATCAGCCCCGAGAACATGAAGCGCGTCTTCGATCCTTACTTCACCACGAAGGATGATGGCAACGGCCTCGGGTTGGCCTCAAGCTACTCCATCGTCAGAAGTCACTTTGGCGCGATCAGGGTCGAATCTGAAGTCGACCGGGGAACAAGCTTCTACGTGTATTTACCCAAGACGACAAAGCACCACGAAACTTTGCCGACGAACCAAAAACCCGACACAAAAGAGCCGGATACAATCCATAAGGGCAGTGGCAGAATCCTAGTCATGGACGACATGGAGGCAATGATGCTAGTCGCAGGAGAGATTCTCAATGCACTGGGTTATGAAGTTGCCTTTGCCACCAATGGTGAAGAGGCCATTGAGGCCTACAAAAAAGCAAAAGAGTCAGGGAATCCCTTCGATGCTGTAGTCTTCGATCTGACCGTCCCAGGCGGGATGGGCGGCGAAGAAGCCAGTAACATTCTGATCGAATACGACCCCGCGCTCATCGCTATCGCCTCCAGCGGCTACAGCACCTCAAACATTATGTCGGACTACAAGGATTCCTCCTTTAAGACGGTAGTGCCGAAGCCCTACCGAATCAAAGAAATGAGCGATGCCCTGCACCAAGTGCTCCATCCGGGAGAGTAGCGTTTGCCCCGGGCTGAGGGTAGAAAGTCTCAGCAGGACGACACTGTTACTCGACGCCTGCCAGAATTTCCTGCAGGTGCGCGATATACTTGTCGGGGCCGCCCCGGCGATAACCAGTCTGTTCGATGACTTCACCTGCGGCATCAAGAATGAGGATGGTGGGAAAACCGCGGACCCCGTATTTTTTCGCAAGTGCCTCGTTTTGAGCCTTGAGCGCAGCAGTCTGCGCTTGCTTGCGGGGGAAATCAATTTCCACTAGAATCAAGTTTTCTTTAGCATAGTCCTTGAAGGCTTTTTTCGAAAATACTTCATTATCCAGCTTGATGCACCAGCCACACCAATCCGATCCGGTAAAGTCGACCAGTAACGGCTTTTTCTCGGCGCTGGCCTTGGCCTTAGCCGCCTCAAAGTCGGTCATCCAGGCAGCGTGATCCGTGCTAGCCGGCTCTGCCTGCGTTGAGAGTGAGAAAAGGAAAATACCTGCCAGCAGGGCAGGCAAGGCGAGAAGAATTCGGCGGTTTGTTTTTTGTTGCATGTTAGCTAAGACAATTCCTGACCGTATTTATTCCACATTATTTTTATTTCCAATCCGATAATCAACACATGCGGCACGGAAGTTGCAAAGTAAGTGGAACTCTGCTATTGAATTAAGCTCATACGAGACAGAATAACACACCATGATCTTTATATTTCTAATTATTGTCCCAATTGTCGTCGGCCTATGGGCTCAGATGAAGGTAAAAAGCGCCTATAACAAATACGTGCAAGTGCCTTCGCGCGGGCGCATCACCGGCCGCGAGGCGGCCGCTGCCGTCATGGCCAGCGCCGGAATCCACGATGTCGAGATTGTGGAGTGCCACGGCACTCTGACCGACCACTACGACCCACGCCATAAACGACTCGCGCTCAGCCGCGACAACTACCGCGGCAGCAGCTTAGCTGCACTCGGAGTGTCCGCACACCA
>Ga0136589_1000682_pt1 | contig 16479 bp, 12 predicted proteins | sample AntRauMFilla3764_FD_104640 | JGI IMG/M metagenome (GOLD analysis project Ga0136589, IMG submission 104640) | Saline lake microbial communities from Rauer Islands, Antarctica - Metagenome Filla 3 #764 | ecosystem: Environmental > Aquatic > Non-marine Saline and Alkaline > Saline | place...
CTCTGCGGCAAACAAATTGGAGCGAGTTTCGTCGAGCGTCTCCTTTGTATTCGCAAGATTGTCACGTTCCGTTTTTAACTGGGACTCGGTTTTTTCGAGTGTTTTATTGGTCTCACTCAAATCGCTTTGAGTCGTCGCGAGCACTTGTTTGGTCTCGGTGAGCTGTGCCTCTTTGTCGGCAAGTTTGCCCTTACTGATAAAGAAGAGGGTCGTGGCAGCAACTGCGGCTACAATCGCGACAATACGCAGGATGAGGGATAGGTTTTTCATATTTTGTGTAAGCAATGTTTTATTCGGAATAAAAGCAAGATTTTGGGGTTGAATTGGCGTCTTGTGTAGCAATGCCACGCTGATTTACAGCCAGACGATTTAGTAGTTTAAAGATGAGTTCTTTCTCAGATTCAAGGTCTAAGTGTTGCGCGATTGCAACTGCGTCCATTGGCTCTCCGGGGTGCTGCCGGAGCAAAGCAATTATCTTTTGTTCCAGCTCCAGCACTCCAGCTGCGGCTTTCTTGCCGGCCTCGACTCCGGGTTGATGGTAGGCGTTGATATTGACGAGCGAGGCATAGAAGCCGACGGCGCGCTCAAAGAGGGCGATGAGCTGGCCGACTGCCTCGGGCGTGACCGCCTTAATCGAGATGGTGATGGACTGGCGGCCGTTGTCGTAGAGGGCGTCCCGGGTGCCGAGGAAAAAACCCTGAAGGAAGTCGCCTGCGGTGGCCCCGTCCCCGACTTCGATGGATTCACCCGCACGGTCCTCGAGCACCTCGATAAAGGTGACGAAAAAGTTGTGGACGCCCTCGCGAAGCTGTTGGACGTAGGCATGCTGGTCGGTGGAACCTTTGTTGCCGTAAACGGCGATGCCTTGGTTGACTGTCTGGCCGTCGAGGTCGAACTCTTTGCCGAGTGACTCCATGACGAGCTGCTGGAGATACTTGGAGAAGAGCATGAGTCGATCCTTATAGGGTAGGACGACCATGTCTTTGGCTCCCTTGCCATCGGTGGCAAAATACCACATGAGGGCGAGTAGGGCGGCGGGGTTTTTCGCAGTCTCGGTGCTGCGGGTGGCGGTATCCATGGCAGCGGCACCGGCGAGGATGCGGTCGATATCTAGGCCCTGAAGTGCAGCGGGCAGGAGGCCGACGGCAGCGAGCTCGGAAGTGCGTCCGCCGACCCAGTCCCACATGGGCAGGCGTCTGAGCCAAACTTCCGAGCCGGCCACTTTATCGAGTTTGGAACCGGCTCCGGTGATGGCGATGGCGTGCTTGGAGAAGTCGAGCCCGCTCGTGCGATAGGCGGCTTGGGCCTCAAGCATGCCATTTCGGGTCTCCGGGGTGCCGCCAGACTTGGAAATGACGATGGCGAGGGTCTGGCCCAGCTGACCATCGAGTGCTTCGAGGGTGCGGTCGATGCCGTCCGGGTCGGTGTTGTCGAAAAAGTAGAGCTTCAACTTGTCGCTCTTGGGGCTGCCCAGGGCGTCGGCTACGAACTGCGGACCCAGTGCGGAACCACCGATACCGATCACGAGACAGTTCCTGAATGGGCCGCTTGCGCCAGCGAGTTCTCCAGAGTGAACATCGGCAGCGATCTGCCTGATGTCCGTGAGGCACTCCTGGATCTCGGCACTGAGTTCCGGAGTTGGGGCCAGCGAGGAATCACGCAGCCAGTAGTGGCCGACCATGCGGTCCTCGTCCGGATTGGCTATAGCGCCTCCTTCTAGCTCGGACATCGCCTGGTAGGCGGCCTGCATCTTTGGCTCCATTTTAGCGAGAAAGTCGTCGCCAAAATCGATGCGGCTGATGTCGAGCGCGAAATCGAGCTCAGGTAGCGAGAGGTAATGTTTGGTGAACTTTTCCCAGGACATAATAAATTGGTAATTAGTAATGAGTAATTTCAGCTAGAGATTTTTATCGGTGACGGCACCTTCGGAGGCGGTGGCAACGAGAGCGGCGTATTTGCCGAGCACACCGCGCCTTTCGCCGGGGCCGGAGGGCTGAAAGGCGGCCATGCGGGCCTCGAATTCCGCTTCGTCGATAAGGAGATCGATGGTATTTTTGACCGCGTCGATCTCGATTGGGTCGCCGTTTTTGACGATGCCGATCGGGCCGCCGCAGGCGGCTTCGGGGGTGATGTGGCCGACGTCGAAGCCATGGCTGCCACCGGAGAAGCGGCCGTCGGTGATGAGGGCGACTTCTTTGATCAGCCCGCGGCCGGCGACTGCACTGGTGGGCGAGAGCATTTCACGCATGCCGGGGCCGCCGACGGGGCCCTCGTTGCGGATGACGACGACATCGCCGGAAACCACGTCGCCGCGCAGGATGCCCACGAGGGCCTCTTCTTCACCTTCGTAAACTTTGGCCGTGCCCTTAAAGTAAACACCTTCATTGCCAGTGATCTTACCGACGGCGCCTTCGGGCGCGAGATTACCCCGGAGGATGCGCAGATGGGTGCTGTCCTTGATCGGGTTATCCCAGGGGCGGATGATGTCTTGCTCGTCGGGAAAGCTGCCGTAAGGTTGAACGTCCGCGAGTGACTCAGCGACCGTCTGTCCCGTCACAGTCAGACAGTCCCCGTGCAGGAGCCCACGGTCGAGTAGCATCTTCATCATGGGCCGGATGCCGCCGATGCGGATGAGGTGGTTCATGCTGTATTTGCCGAAGGGCTTGAGGTCGGCGAGGAGGGGGATGCGCTCGCCGATCTCCTTGAAGTCGTCGATACTCAGCTCGACATCGGCCGAGTAGGCGATGGCGAGGAGGTGCAAAATGAGGTTGGTCGAGCCACCGAGTGCCAAACAGGTCATGATGGCATTTTCGAAGGCCTTGCGCGTCATGATATCGCGTGGCTTGATGTCCTGTTCGAGCATTTTGATGACGGCAGCACCGGCCATTTCGCAATCCTTGCGCTTGGATTCACTGACTGCCGCCTGCGCACTGCTGCCGGGGAGGCTCATGCCGAGGGCTTCGATGGCACTGGCCATGGTGTTGGCGGTATACATACCGCCGCAGGAGCCGGGACCGGGGATGGCGTATTTTTCCACCTCCTTGAGTTCTTCATCACTCAGTTCGCCTTTGGCGTGTTTCCCAACCGCTTCGAAGACCGAAACGATGTCCATCGGGTTGCACTCCTCTTTTTCATCCTTGGGCCGAAAGCCGGGGAGAATGGTGCCGCCGTAAACAAAGATGGCCGGCCGGTTCAGGCGGGCCATTGCGATCATGCACCCGGGCATGTTCTTGTCGCAGCCACCGATGGCCACGAGCCCGTCAAAGCCCTCGGCGGCGACAGCGGTTTCGATGGAATCGGCGATCACATCGCGCGAGACCAGGCTATAGCGCATCCCCTTGGTGCCCATGGAGATGCCGTCGGTAACGGTAATGGTGTCGAAGCGGATCGATTTGCCGCCGTTGGCATCGATGCCCTTGCGCGCGTGCTCGGCGAGTTCGCCGAGGTGGACGTTGCAGGGGGTCATGTCGCTGGTCGAGCTGGCCACGGCAATCTGCGGCTTTTGGAAATCGGCATCTTCAAAGCCGACCGCCCGGAGCATGGAGCGAGCCGGGGCGCGGTCGTTGCCATCAACGACGATTGAAGAGTGAGGGCGTGTGTGCTTAGTAGTCATGTTTTTTAAGAATTAAATTTGTGGTATCAGTCTTTCTCGTTGCAGTAAAACTCATAGTTCAATCAATAGCGCCTGTCTCGACAACACCCTTTTTGCTCTACAAGTCATTTATCAGGCTTTTTTGTTACACCCACACATGGAAATTAATATCCAGAAGACACTCGAAGCGCTGCTGCTTTCCACTTCGGAGCCGATCTCATTGAAAGAGCTGGTTAAGCTTTTTGTGCGCTACTATGAGGACGCCTTAAGCGCTGCCGAAGAAGCGAAGGAATCGACGGAAGAGGATGCAAGCGAGGTCGAGGTGCCGAGCTTGGCCACGCAAGCGCATATTCAAGAGGCGCTTAACGCGCTGACCGATGCGGCTGAGGTGGAAGACAAGGCTTACCGTATCACCGAGGGGCCCAGCGGCTATCAGCTTGTGACCGCGCCCCAATACGCCGAGTTTGTTCGCCTGCTCCGCGGTGAGCCCCGCCCGATGAAGCTCAGCCCTGCGGCGCTGGAGACGATGTCGATTGTCGCCTACCGTCAGCCGGTCACCCGAGCGGAGATGGAAGCGATCCGCGGGGTCTCGATCGACAGTGCGCTCAACAAGTTGCTCGAACTAGAGCTCGTCCACGTGACCGGCCGGGCGGAGTTGCCCGGCCGACCGATTCAATATGGCACCACGGATAAGTTCCTCGAGTTTACCGGAATCAAGGATCTTGATGAACTTCCGGCGTCCGATGTGCTGACGAACCACCAGATCGATGAGTGGATGCGCCATAGCGACGAACCGGTTGAGGATGTCTCCGATGAGGATGTCGGGCTGGCCAAAGAGCCAAACCCGGACGAATTGGCACTGGATGCGGAGTTCGCGGAAATCGACTGGAAGAAGGAAAACGCCGAAAGTGACGCAGCCGATCAGGTGGTGGAACCCAAAGAAAAGTAGGACGCTATGGCCGAGGATATCAGTTCAGACATGCAGCGCCACCGCAGCGCGATCGATCAAATCGACACCCAGTTTGTCGGTTTGCTCAATGAACGCGTGCAGAAAGACGGTGGCTATGACGAAGCGCAGGTTTTGAAAAAAATCGCCCGCTTCAACGCCGGTCCGCTCAGTGGCGATAGTTTGCAGGCTATCTATCGAACTCTCATGATGGCTGGGCTCGCGCCCAATGCCCAGCTGACAGACCCAAAACTTGTCGACGATATCGACCGAAAGATTGTGGATCTGCTCAATGATCGCGTCAAACACGCCAGCGAGATCGGACGCATCAAACATGCTCAGGGTGCCGACTACTACGACCCCACCCGTGAGGCCATTGTCATGGCTAAAATTGCGGCGCTAAACGAGGGCCCGAGCACCGACGCCACGCTGCGGGCGGTTTATCGCGAAGTGATTTCGAGCTCTATTTCATTGGAGAAAAAACTTGTGATCACTTATCTCGGTCCTGAAGCGACTTACACCCATCAGGCTGCCATCCAAAACTTTGGCGTGAGTCTGAGCTACGAGGCCATGAAGACGATCCCCGACGTATTTAGTGCCGTCGAAAAAGGATCCGCTGACTACGGTGTGATTCCTATCGAAAATTCGACCGAAGGTGCGGTCTTTCATTCGATGGACATGTTGGTCGAGTCACCGCTGCACATTTGCTCGCAAGTCTATCTCCCGATCGAGCACTGCCTCGTTTCGCGCCTGCCGCTGCATGCCATCACGGAGATCCGCTCCAAGGACCAGGCGCTCGGGCAGTGCCGCGAGTGGTTGCAGGCGCATTTACCCGGGGTGCCGACGATGGATGTGGTGAGCACGGCCGAGGCGGTGCGCATGGCTGCAGAGTTGGATGGTGTGGCTGCTGTGGCGAGTGTGCTCTCTGCGCAGCACTATGACGTGCCTGTGCAGGTCAGAGGCATTCAGGATCGCGATGATAACGTTACGCGTTTCCTCGTGATCGGCAAGACCCGTGCCAAGCCGCTTGGCGAGGGACGCGACAAGACCAGCCTGGTCATTTCCCTGAAAGACGAGCCCGGTGCGCTGGAAAAAACACTGCGCCCATTTGGATCGCGCGGCATCAACCTGAGTAAGATCGAATCACGCCCCAGTCGGAAGAAGGCATGGGACTACCTCTTCTTTATCGATTTCATCGGCCACCACGAAGACGCCATCGTGCAGGAGGCGCTGGAGGAATTGGGCGAGCATTGCGTGTTCGTGAAATGGCTGGGCAGTTACCCGAATCTTTAGCGCGGGCTTTGTAGTGGCCCGCTTCCGCGAGTCTGCCGGGGTGGATACGGGGAAAACTCAAGGTGAGGGAGGGATGTCCTCGCTCCTATCAAAACGCGTAGTTCAGCGAGAAAGCGAGCGCTTGGCTGTCAAGGTCATAGTTGCCGTCGATGGTCGGCGAAAGGTTGTTGCCATCCACTGAACGCTCGCTGGCAAAGGCTTGCTGGTAGGTCAACTGCCAGCTGAGCTGTTCCCATGTCCCGCCGATGCCGATGGCAAAGAAGTGGCGGTCGGAATCGGGCACGATGGGCAGGAAGTCGTCGTCAGGCACCGCGTTTTCCACGTAGGTGTAGCCGCCGCTGATGTGCCAGCCGTTGTCGAGGTAGTGGGTCACCCCGAGTTCCCAGATGAAAGCTGATTTCCAGTTGAGTTCGTAGGCGAAGGGTGTGCCTTTAAGTTCGAGTTCGTTGACCCGATCCCAATTCGTCCAGTCCAGGTTGAATTCAATATTCCATTGTTCGTTCGGTCGGTAGGAATAGCCGAAGATGATCGACTCCGGGTAGGTTAGATCGGCGGACGTATCCACGGAATTACTACCCAGGAAAAAAGCCACGGCCGGACCGGAGACCGAGCCGTCGTAGGTGGTTTCTGTCTTTGCCTGATAATTGAGGCCGAAACTATGTTGCTCGCTGGGCTGCCAGAGAGAGGAGAGGGAATATCCTATCGCTTGATCGTCACCGTCAAACCCCAATGCGTTGGATTTGATGTCGATGCTAGTATCGTCTAAGGAGATTCCTGCTGCTACTGAAAGAGTCTTTGTGATTTGCCATGCGGCGACCGCATGGTATTTGAAATATTGTAGGTCAGCCCGATAGGGCACGCCTGCCTGTGGGAAGGGAAAGAGGGCCGGTGAAGGAGTCGGTGAAGGAGGCATCGCTCCCCCAGTCTGAACCGAGGGCGAAGGGAGCGTAAGCCCCGAAACCAATCGAGAAAGGTGCATTCTCAAATGAGTGTGAAAGGAAGAAACTCGGTATTGGCTGGAAGTCGTCGTCCATGCCATCGTTGCCAGCGGCACCCTCAAACTCGTAGCCAAGTGAGATGGCGAAGACGTTGCCCTGCAGTTGCGTGCCCTCGAGTTGTGTCAACCCGGCGGCATTGTAAAAAACCGCGGAGGGGTTGTCGGCTGTGGCTACGAAGGCATTGCCGCGAGCGGTCGCAAAAGGATCGACGTAGGCGACCCGTGTGGCGGCGGCATCGATTTCTGGAAGGGCTGCGCTCGAGCAGACTAAGGCGAGGAGGAAAGGTGTCTTTTTATTCATACAGTTGTCGTTAGAAGCAAAGGAAGCTCGATTTCAATATCGCAAGTCTTTTGTGAGGCCCGGGGATAAAGGCGTAGAAAACCATCGTGCTCGTTGATGATTTTTTTGGCCACGGAAAGCCCTAGTCCGATGCCGGTGCTGCGTGTCGTGTAAAAGGCGTCAGTTGCCTGTTGCAGAATCTCTTCAGGGATGCCCGGGCCATCGTCTTTTATGCGAAGGCACAGAATGCCTTCGTTGTTATCCTCTAGAGTGACTTGGATTTCCGTCTTTCCGGGTTTCGCCTGCATGGAGTTGAGGAAAATTTCTTCGAGTGCGTAAGTAAGCGCCTCGGGGTTGGCCAGAATCGTTGAGGACTTGGCGTTGTCCTTGAATCGCAATCCGGCCTCTTTGGCGCTGGCGCTGCATCGGGCACGAGCAAAGGCATCTTCCACTAAATCAGGCAGTCGGGTTTCCACGCTTCCCGTTTTCGAGGGCTGGGCCATGTAGAGCATCTGTTCGCTGAAGCGCTTGATCCGGGCGGTTTCCGTCGTCAGGGCTTTTTTAAGAGAAGCTTGGAACTCGGGTTGTGCGATTTTCTTATCGATGAGTTGTGCGTGTGTGGTGAGGGGGACAAGCGAGTTGCGTATCTCGTGGGCAAAACGCTCGGCAATCAGGCGGATGACCTCGTTCTTTGTTTCATCAACCGCACTTTTTTTTGTGGCTTCAATCTTGGTAAAATCCTCGATAATGATCATAGTTGGTCGAGGTGGGAGGACGAGCTCTCCTTTTTGTGCGAAGGGGAAGATCGAGACACGAAAGCTGCAGTCTTCAAACGGGCCTGTAATAAAGTAAGGCTCAATTAATTGCCCCTTCTCTACGGCGCGATGGATGGGGACTGCGAGTTGCGAAGGTAACTCCGCAAAATCAATTTCACGATGCGTGTCTGAACTCTCAATGCCGAGGAAGCGTTTTGCCGGATCATTGGCATAAAGCACCCGCAAGTCCTCCCCACAAACGAGCGCACCGCTGGACATGGAGTGAAGGACGTTTTCGATGAGCTGACCGTGTTGTGCGAGTTCTCCGTGCAGACGACTGTTTCGTATGGCCAGTCCCAGCTCCTCCATTAAAATGTAAAGAAGCTCGAGTTCATCGTCAGTATATTTGCGGCCCGTAATCGGCCCGTTTAGCACGGCGACACCAATCGAGCCTTCCCGGTCACTGATTGGGATGGCTGTGTGGCAGCCCAGGATCGCGAACTCTTTATCGATGGACGACTCATGTTGCCCGGTTGTCGCGGAGTTGCGGCTTCCCTGATCATGCAAAATATGCGGTTCCTGACTGAGTGCCCGGCCAATCCCGGTGCTCCGGCTCAGCTGAAAGCAATCAACGAGGTCGGAGGGTAGTCCGATTGACGCGATACATTTGAGATGTGTATTCTCGATCTTTTTGATCAGGGTCTGTTTGGCAGAGTGCTCTATGAAGATTCCAATTCGGCTAAAGCTGATATGGTCGCGAAGTTTCAGGATAAAGTGTTGGGTAAAGGCCTCATAGTTCAGACTGTAACTGAGGATATGCGAGAGATCCCGAAGCGTGTGTAATGTGGATTCGCCTTTTTTTTCTGTGTCCTTGGGTTCGGCTTCAGTTGCCGGGCGCAAGGCGGACGGCGAATCTTCTGATAGTGGGACAGGTCTATTGCCGCCCGCGAGCAGACGACGAAGCGATTCTACCGGAAGGGGATCGGCGAAATATAGATCGGCCCCTTCATCGAAGGCGGCGGTTTCTTCGCCCGGGCTATTGTGTCGACCCAACACGATAGTAAATAAGCTTTTGTTAAGGCTTCGCAATTCGCGGAGGTTCCGTCTAAGCGCAGCTTCGCCGGTATCTATCAGGACGACTGCGATATCGAAAGCACCCCGTTTAACCGCATTTTTGACGTCGGAGGGAGATCGGCGTATCACAATCCTGTCCTCCAGAGTTGCAAAAACCTCCCGCAAATTCGGGGGAGAGGCCGTCTCGGATCGGATCAAAAGAATATGGCTCACAGTGCTTAGAAATAATGGGGTATAAGATTTCCCGATTAGCAAAATTGTTTCTTTAACCAGAGTGATTTGGAGATAGCGATCCGAAACTTAAGCTTTTCTTATCTTAACGGTTGCTAAACGGTAGAAACTTCACACAACCCGAAGCCATGCTGAACGAGCTAGAGGCTACCCCAGTACCCGCGATACGGAGTCAGCTGGTTCGGTTTTCCGACGCCAGAAGCCTGCAGATCGTAGCTTATCTCGACGAGGGGCCGGAAGACGATTGGAATGAGCGTGTCGTGGTTTTGGCGCCACGTTATGGCGAAACAAAGAAAAACAACCTGCAGTTGGCTTACACGCTAGCGGCAAACGGCTTCAAGGTGCTTCGTTTCGACCAGACTAATCATATCGGCGAGAGTGATGGGGAAATGCATCTCTTTACCCTCTCGGGTGTCGCTGCTGATATCATCACTGCGGTGGAGTATGTGGAGAATTTTTGCGAGCCCCGGGAGATCATTCTCGTTTCATTGAGTTTGTCCTGCCGCTGCGCGCTGCGTGCGGCAATGCAATCGGGGCGAATCTCGCGAATTGTCAACGTGGTGGGTATGGTTGATATGGATGCGACGCTTCGCTCGATTTACCGACGTGATTTCTTCGGCGAACTTTCTGACGGTGCGGATTGGCGTATTGTAGACATCCTCGGCTTTGAAATCGACGGAAAGCATTTTCATGACGACTTGCTGACGCATGATTTGAAGGGTCTGCAGGGGACGATCAAGGATGCGGCAAAAATCGAGATTCCGGTATTGCACCTCTTTGCCGAGAATGACCGTTGGGTGCGGCGTGAGGATGTGGAGCGGGTCATCGCTGCCTGCCGGGAAGCCGAGTTGGTCAAAGTTTCCGATGTGGGTCATGAGATCTACGAAAACCAAAAGGCTGTCGCATTTGCTTTTTCGAAAATCGTCGATTACTGCCTTAAAGGTTTACGGGTGCCGGAAGCCGGACCAATAATTCCGGACAAACGGGCTCTGGTTCGGCAGAATAAAATAGAGCGCGAGCGCCTGCGGAAAATCCTGAAACTCACGGACAGCGAGAGTGAGTTCTGGGGCGACTACCTCGGCAAATTTGGAATTATCGAGGAGGCGCATTACTACGCAGAGTATTTTCAGTCGGTTGCCAGTTCGCTTGGTGCCATGCAACCGCATGACGTTATACTGGATGCCGGTTGTGGTAATGGCTTTTATGGCGTCAGTGTATTGAAGTCGCTTCAATCGCAGGCGCTGTCGAAAGGTTTGGAGCAAGGGCCGTTTCACTATTGCGGCATTGACCTGACCGCAGATGGACTCTCTCGCGCTTATTTGCGTCAAAGCGAGGAGCTTGTTTCTGAAGAGATAGCTTCTCTGAGTCGTCTCCTCAACGTGGCCTATACCTATCGAAGGATCGATTTTGATACGCTGGACAAGGAAGACGCTAAATTGCCGTTTGCGGATGCTTCGATCAGCAAAATTTGTTGCAGCTTAGTGCTATCTTACCTGAAGACGCCGTTCAACCTAGTGAAGGAATTTCACCGAATACTCAAGCCGGGCGGTGTGGTGGTTGTTTCCAGCATGAAACCCGGTTGTGATATGACGGTTCTTTTTCATGAGTATTTGGACAAAGACTTGCCCGATGAAGACCGCGGTAATGACGCCAACCGCCTGCTCAGTGCAGCTGGGAAAATCAAGTTAAAGCGTGACAGTGGCGTCTACCAGTTTTTCAACGAAGAGGAATTACTCGAACTGGGAGTGAAGGCTGGTTTTGAGCAGCTCAGTGTCAGCCGCTCTCTCGGTGATCAGGCAAACGTTATCCGATTGGCAAAGTGAATAGCTACCTCCTCGTTTCGTCGTCTTTAAATTTCCTGGCTGCTGCCATTCAGATTGGGGTTCTGCTTTCTGCAATGGAACGTAGCCCGGTGCGCAATCGCTACGTTATGTTTTTGGTCACGCTCGCGGCATGGTCGGGCGCTTATACGCTTTGGCGGCTGTCTAGTGACCCTGATAGTGCTTACTTTTACTGCCAACTCCTGATTTCCGCTGCAAGTTTCGGGCCGGTCACCTTTTTTCACTTTTGCCTGGCACTGTCCGGCTTGAAAGCACCAAGAGTGCTCGCTGTGGGATACGGCATGTCGTTTCTATTTATCCTGGGCATCACGGCCGGACTGATAGTGGAGGAGGTGGCTCCGGTTTTTGGCTATGATTATTGGCCCAAGGCCGGTGAACTCATGCCGTTCTATTTGTTTCACTTTATCGCTTACTTAATCGCCGCTACTGTTATACTGATTCGAGGCTGGTATTCTAACATTGGAGGACGTGCGTCCGACCACACGTTGGTGCTCTTTTCCGCGGTAATCGGCTTCATCGGGGGTGGCACGAACTTTCCGCTATGGTATGAGATCCCGATTCATCCTTACGGTAACATATTTGTGTCAATTTACCTTTTCCTTATGCTTCATGGGATCTATAAGAAGCGTATTTTTGGGCTGAGCATCGACTTCTACAAACTTCTGGTCGGTTTTGTTTTGAATTCTTCCGTCACCTTTTTTATTATTCTCTGCTATGGACTCTACAGAAATAGTACGGGGCAGCCTCTCGATCTCCTGGGTATCTCGATCTTCGGTTTATATGTCTTCTTTTTTAGTGCCGTGCTCTTTTGGATTGTCCCGAAAATAAGGGCTGCGACGGAGCAGATTCTTGAGGGGGCTCTTCGTGCTGAGCGCAAACGCCCGCTAGCGGAATTATCCAATCTTTCAGCTGATTTGGCTAATATTTCCAGTGAAGAGGGTATGTTCAGTGAAGTTGCCCAGCGCCTGCGGTCCGCGCTCAAAGTTTCGTGGGTTGCCGTGTTTCGTTTGGATTTTTGGGCAAGTCTTACACCTGTCGCTCGGTCGAGGGTAAAAATACAGACAAAACTGAGGCCTACATCATCCATTCAGTCAGTCCCTTGGTCAAACGGCTTACAGCAAATCCGGAAAGCTTATTGTTCGATCAAGTCTATTCGGGTTTGGAGGATGATTGTTATCGGCAACTGGTTGAGCTAAGGAACTCCATTGGCACCTCCATGATCGTCCCCATCCATGTGAGCCAGGAGTTGTCTGGAATGCTCCTTTTTGGTGCATTTGGCCAGTCGCGACCCCCTTCCATAGAGGAGATGACCATGCTCTCGAATGTCGGGTCACAGATTGGGCTGAATCTGCGCATTCGTGAATTCCAACGCCGGACAAGCGAAGTCGATAAGCTCGTTGCTCTCGGCACGATGGCAGCGGGCCTCTCCCACGAACTACGCAATCCCCTTGTTTCGGTGCAAACTTTGGCCTCTCTGCTAAAGGATGGCAGGCCACTCACGAAAATTACCGACGCCTACAAGAATGCCCTGGTTCGGGATATCCACAGGATCGAGAGCATTGTCGACGGCGTGGCCTCATTCTCCAAGAGTCAAAGGGGGTCTGATATGGTGATCACCATCCGCGAGGTGATTGAGTCCAGCATAAGTATTTACGAGGCTCAGGCGAGAGAGCAGGGGGTCTCTATCAACTTGGAGGATGGCATCGGCGAGCCGATTTCGGTTTTGGGGAATTTTGATCAACTGATGCAGATCTTCAACAATTTGATTGAAAACGCGATACATGCGCTCGAAAGAGCTGACGAGCGCCGGATTTGTATTGAGATGAATCGGCAAAGGTCTGCCCGCTCATCCTCATGGGTGGCCATTACGGTGACGGATTCGGGTGAGGGTGTGCCTGAGTCGATTATAAAGCGTATCTTTGATCCATTCACTACTTCGAAAGACACGGGCCAGCGTGAAGAAAAAATCGGTATGGGGCTGGGGCTGGCCATCTCCAAGCGGATTATCGAAAATCATGGTGGACTCATCTCTGTAGCCAATCTACCTGACGGAGGTGCTAAATTCACCGTATCGCTTCAAATACACAATAACTGACTCGTGATGCAAAAAACAAAAGATACTCCTGCTCGCAAAAGCGATACGATTGAGCCGGCTGCCCTGGCCGCCCAGTATCTCAGATTATTTGCCCGTCACCTCCCCGCGATGAGCGATTTCGATAATTTCATGGACGGACTCCAGCGTTTAGTGGGTGAAGATTCCTACCTGATGGGATTTGCCGAGTTGGGAGACGCATCGACGGACGTCACCAAGCTCCCTGGCTTTGAGAACTTGGGAGAGAATGAAACTGTTGTTTCCGTTTGCGGCCGTAACGGGAATCACGGATTTATACAATACTCAGGAAGGAGTGATGGGGGTGCATTCGATGCCGGCGACATGCACTTGATGGGAGCGGTCGCTGGTTTTATCTCCCTCTTGGCTTCGCAGGCATGCGAGTTCCGTGAGCAAAGCCGTGCCGCTAAGGTACTCCAGTATCTAATCAACCAACTGCCTCTTGGGGCGGTGTGCTATGGGGCCGACGGGGCCTTAATCGTGCAAAGTAAAATGGCGATTCACCTGCTCGGGGAGTCCGGTGGGGCTACACTGTCGGCCATGGCGAGGGATGCGGAATGTTTCCGCCATGGAAGTGAGGAACTCCACGTTGAGGTGGACGGGAAGCTCCTCTATGTCGAAGGTCGACGACTGGCGATTGATGGGCAATTAACAGTCACAACCTTTGTCCTCCACGATCTCAGTGAATATCAATACAAGCTTACCGATGATTTGGAGCGCGAAGCATTGCGCACGGATGCTAAAGGCACTCCCTTGACGCTGGCAGTATTGCAGACTGTGCCCGGTGCATTGCCTGGGATACTTTTCCACCTACTAAAGGAGTCGGCTGATGATTTGCAGATTCCGAAGTCCGCCATCCATCCGCTCGATGCATTCCGTTGCGCTTGCCTTTTTCCCGGTAAATTACTTCGCTCAGCTCGTGTAATTATGAAGGCGGTGGTCGGAGGTAGCGATCAGGTCGGCCGATTGTCCCTACTGCAGTATCAAACTGGAGAGGGGAATGAGGCTCCAGCCGAATACCTGCTGGAGCGGGCGGACCAAACGATGGAGCCCAAAGAAAATGCCCTGTTGCCTCGTGTTCTTGTTATGGACCCGTATTTTGGAGTCTCGGAGGCGTTGAGAGTAGCTACGGCTGAAGTTTGCCATATCTATGCTGTGCCGACGCTTGAAGAGACTTTGCTGCGGATTGAAAGTGGTACCTACGATGGCTTGTTTTTGGGTTTGGACGACTGTGGGGCAGAGGCGCTTTCTGCGATACACGAGTCTGTTATGGGGGTCGAAGAGGACTTCCGGCTCTTTTATTTGAGCTACAAACAGGCATCGATGGCGCGTGTGGCGGCGCGCCTGGATGATGATGCCATTGTTTTTCAAAAACCCTTTAGCACCGATGAGGTCTGCGAAACTTTAAGCATGAATCTTATTTAGCTTGAGTATAATGAGATTTTCAAATTTAACTTCATGTTTACTTTTTTATGATAGCGGTCGCAACTCATACTACACACGAACGGCTTTTGATCGTTGATGACGAAGATGGTCCCCGTCAGTCGCTTCGTATGATTTTTGGCGATGACTATGATGTGACGACCGCTAAGTCCGGTGAAGAAGCTATCGAGTTGTCCAAAAAACAACCTTTCCACGTTGTCATCACGGATATCCGCATGCGAGGGCTCAGTGGTATCGATGTGCTGCGGGAGCTGAAAAAGATCAGTCCTCACACGGAAGTCATTGTGTTGACGGCCTACGAAACCCTAGAGACGGCGCGACAGGCAATTAGTCTGGGAGCTTCAGAGTATTTAAAGAAGCCCTTTAACCTCGACCACATACAGAATGTGGTGGCGCTTTGCTTCGAACAGTACCTAATTTCGGCCGAAAAGGAGGTTCTCATACGTCAGGACCTCAACGCGGCGAAGACAAACTTTCTGGAAATCGTCAGTCACGAGTTGAACACCCCGATGAACGGAATTGTCGGGTTTATCGAGTTGCTGCAGGATACGAATCTTGACGAAGATCAGGCAGAATATCTGGAAATGGTTCGAGAGTGCAGTTTGAAGTATTTCGAACATGTGCAGGATATTCTCACCTATGCGAAACTCTCAATGAGCGACAGTGAAGTTTCGCGGAGTTCGTTCAACCCTGTTACTTTGGCTTTAAAGCTCATCCGCGAGGCTGAGGTTCCCGAAGGGATAGAATTGTGCAGTGATATTGAAGAGGTGTTTCCCGAGATCCTGACTGGACCCGAGCAGGAGATTCGGATCATTTCACGCAAGCTCTTATTAAACGCATTGAAATTTACCGCATCCGGTGAAGTCGTTGTCGGCTTGAATTGTAAACCTGTTGCGGAGGATCTTTACCGTTGCACACTCAACGTGCGCGACACTGGCCCGGGGATCGATCCCGATCTGCTTCGTCAAGGGCTTATCTTTGAGGCCTTCACTCAGGGCGATTCATCGCTGAAGCGACCTTACGAGGGCATGGGCCTGGGACTCGCGATTTGCAAAAGGCTCAGCGATAAGATAGGTGGAACTATAAGTGCTGAGAGTGAACTGGGGGGGGGGGAGCACTTTTCGCTTCGTCTTTGATTTAGCCGACGAGACATGATCAGGCGACTCGTTTCAGGTTGAAATTTCGATTTGTCAAATGTCAGTTTATCATCCAATTTGTCTGACTTTTTGACAATTTGCCACTGCTGGGCAAACTTCTTGATATGCACGTCACACTTCTCAAATCGAAACTTCTACGGGCCGAGATCACCGACCTCGCCCTTCACTACGAAGGGAGTCTGGCGATTGATTCTGCGCTGATGGAACAGGTCGGCTTACGCCCTTACGAGAAGATCCTTGTGGCGAATATCGCCAACGGGGAGCGCTTCGAGACCTATGCCATTGAAGCGCCTAAAGGCTCGCACACCATCTCCCTGAACGGTGCAGCCGCCCATAAGGGCGAGCTCGGGGACCTACTGGTCATCATGTCCTTCGCTCAGCTCGACGAGGAGGAAGCGAAAAGCTGGAAGCCACAAGTCCTTGTCCTAGCCGATCGAAACCGGCGCGTCGTGCGCGCGGACAACGTGTTGGTGGCCGAAGACGTGTTTGTTTAACCGATTTGGCTGAGGCCCCTATTCGCTTAACTAATAGAGGGTATTAGCTAATTTTTAAATTGATTACTGAGAATCGTTCGCAGGAGCAGCTCTCTCGGTTGTTTCATACGGGTCAATCGGTGGTCTCATGCGGATTTTAATGTTGAGCGAGCCAACTTAATATTAAGATTGATTCTCAACTATCATTTATGCTTGAGAAGTGTTCCGGGTATTTGCATCGAGCTTGCATGCTTACGAAAAGAAAGACTCGATTCTCATTCATCTCA
>Ga0136589_1000686_pt1 | contig 16446 bp, 8 predicted proteins | sample AntRauMFilla3764_FD_104640 | JGI IMG/M metagenome (GOLD analysis project Ga0136589, IMG submission 104640) | Saline lake microbial communities from Rauer Islands, Antarctica - Metagenome Filla 3 #764 | ecosystem: Environmental > Aquatic > Non-marine Saline and Alkaline > Saline | place...
CGGGTTAGTTATTGTACTGACGTCATTTAGTGAAAAAAGGTCGAGTCTCTTCAGGAATGTTTTTAATCTTCTTTATTAATATGGTCGAACTCACTCCAAAGGCATCTCCACCTCTTCTCCCCAGATATATTTATTAAACCACATCCAGTTATGCCAGGTGGCAGCCAGCCTTTCTTTTGGCTTGGTGATCCCATGTCCGAATCCTTTGTAAATGATCAGTTTAGACTCAACACCCACATCCTGCAGACCCTGAAGCAGTTCGTAGGCATTTGGAGTGGGCACTCTTTGGTCAAACTCCCCGTGTTGTATCAGTGTGGGAGTTGATGCATTATTAATGTAGGTCATTGGAGATGTACGTTCATAGATTTCCTTATCCTCCCACGGTGTGGCTTGCAGGTATTGACGGGTAAACGGATGGATATCAGTGTTTACGTAGTAAGTCATCCAGTTGGAGATACCTGCCCCCACACTGACTGCTTTAAAGCGATTCGACCATGTTGTCAGAAATGCTGATATGTAACCGCCCTGACTCCATCCCATGGATCCCAATTTTGTAGAATCCACTACTCCCTGCTCTATCAGGTGATCCACGCCGGATAGGACATCCCATGCGTCCCCAACTCCAAGATTTCTCACATTAAGCGAACGGAACTCTTCTCCATACCCTGCCGAGCCCCTGTAGTTCGGTTGCAGTACCAGCGCGCCTTTATTCACCCACTGTACGATAGGATAAACGTATGCTGGGACAGGTGAGGGCAGTGAAATACCGGTCGGCCCTCCGTGTATAGCTACGAGCAATGGGTATTTCCTATCCGGATCATAATCCTGAGGTTTATGTAATACCCCTTCGATAACAGCCCCATCTCGGCTGGTCCAGCTGATCACTTCGCTGTCGGTGGTTTTCCAGTTGGAGATCTGATCATTGAAATTCGTCAGTCTTTTACTTTGTGAGGTTTCCAACTCCGTCAGATAGACCTCGTCCACCTCATCACCATCACGGGCGATTGTTGCGTACTTTGATCCGTCTTTGGATATGGAAAGGTCATAAACAATTCTCTTAAACTCGGAGTGCTTTTCAACAGCCCCATTTTGCGGGTCAAGACGGAATATGGGGCGTCGGGTTTTCTGCCAGGCAGTAGCGTAAATGCCGTCATTTGTCCAGGAAGGAATATTAAGGTTTTCATCAAAGTTTTGAGCAACCTCTTGGGACATCCCGGTCTCTATTTCATAAATGAAATATCTTGCATTGGTATAAAAATTACTGCTGTCGTTTTCGACACTGCTGGTATATACGAATTTACTGCCATCAGGTGACCATACGCTGAATCCGTCAGACGAGGGATTGGTAACCACCTGATCTAACTCCATTTCTGCGGGATCATATAGTGCTATATCAGCCTTCAAAAAACTGGTAATTATGGGGTCCGGCTGATAATCGACTGCGATCTTCTCTCCTGAAGGTGACCATGAGATATTAGTTATGGTAAATTCAGCATCCTCCAGATGAGCCACTATTTCCGGTGCTTCCGGATACATGGTATAGGTTGTATCCTGATCATTAGGGCGCTGGTGAGACCGGGCAAAGTCTGGATTAAAATCCACGGTGTAGAGACGGCTGAGCAAATAATCAGTCTCATCTTCTGCAAATTCACCATACCGATCCTCCTTGGATTTCTGTTCTTCCGGTTGATCTTGCTCAGCCAAAAAAGCAAGAGTCTTACCGTCCGGTGAGAGGTGAAAGCTCTGAATACTTTTATCGATATATGACAGAGGAAATGCTTCTCCTCCATCTGGAGAGATCGCAAACACCCGGTTATCTCCGTCTATGTTTCGAGTAAACAGGATCCATTCACCATCATCTGACCATACCCCGCTATCGCTTGATCCATCACTGTTGTGGGTCAAAGGGAAAGGTTTCGCACCATTTTTTGATAAAAATAACTCAGAATCATACCTGTTTTCTGACCATTCAGTTGATGAGACAGAGTAAAGTACATGTTTTCCGTCGGGAGATATTTGTACAGAACCCGGACTTTTTAATGAAAGTACCTGCTCAAAGGTAGGCTCGGTCTTTTCATTAGTATTCTGAGAGTAAGCTAAGGCAGGAAAAAATAAAAACAACCCTAAAACCCAAATAACATATTTCATATCAGCAATTTATTAGTTCAACAGTTATAAATAATGAACTAAATTTCAATCACATTTGGAAATGCTTTGTTGGAAGGGTTGATAATTTATACAAACAGGTGATTTCTTATTTTTTGATAGGATAAAATGGATAAAACAGAGTTTTAAATAATTGACCTTTTTATAGCATATAAGCTCTATATAAAAACAGCATACACTCCATAAATCGGTGCCGGAAAACCCCCACCAAGCAGAATAAAAAGGAATCCGGTTTACGTCCGTAGCTGAATGCCATCTGGAGACCCGATACCTGTTCTTTTACCCAATACCGGTTTGAAGTGTCCGATATTGAGTATGATTAATGCACAGAGCTTTTTTAAAAGGCTCATTTGAACAATGATGCTTTGCTTCAGCTTTTTGATCATACATGGCAATATCACATAAAATGACAGACAGAAAGATAGTAAATGGCCAAAAACTGAAAGCCATCCACTATTCAAATGACATCTCTACTCAAAAAGTATCATGTCAGCCCGAACGGTCACTTTTACCTTCGTATAGAGTACGAGATTCAGCATTTCAGCATCGTACCTCACGTTGGTAAGCGCAGCTTTCTCTCCTCGAACGGATCCGTACTGTTCTTCGTAGGATGCCCAGAGATCTTCAATCGCTTCAGCATAGAGCATTCCGGTGCCGCTCACACGTGCTATTGCCAGAGAGTTGGCCACAAAGCCGTTTGAATAGCTTACTCCAAGAATATAACCCGCTGATGATTCGCCTGACAGGTTCGTTGCCTGAATGACATAATTGCCGTCATTTAGGTTTACAATGGTTTGGTTTCCGGCTAAAAAAGCACCGCTGTTGGAACATCCGGTAAACAGCAGGGAGATAAGAATAATGGGCACGATTAACTTCTTCATAACAACCTCATTGATAAGATTTATTACAGTTACATTTGCTTCTTCAAAATACGGATTTCCAATATAAATAGATGCTATGAAAAGACTGATTATTTACATAAATAAGGTACATTGCAAGCCCCCGTTTCGTTTCCGGAATAGAAACTAAAAGTGCGTTAATCTGCACTATAATAGATGTAGCTTTTGAGCCCGGGCAGGCAGAGTAAAAGCGATATATGAAACAAATTTCTCATTAAACTTAAAGTACAAGGACTTTGGCTGTATCAATCTACCTGTTAGTCGCTGCAGTACTCTTACTGAGCAGTATATTTTCAAGTAAATTATCACTGAAGTATGGTGTTCCTGCACTTCTGATTTTTTTGGGAATCGGGATGATATTTGGTTCAGATGGACTGAGTGTCGTGTATTTTTCGGATTATCAGCTTGCCCAGTCACTGGGTATTGTCGCCCTCATTTATATCCTGTTTTCCGGTGGCCTTGATACCCGGTGGACGAAAGTAAGGCCCATTGTTTATCAGGGCATTCTGCTCTCAACGGTCGGGGTCCTGATCAGTGCTCTCATTGTAGGCTATTTTGTATCACTCATTCTTCAAGTGTCTCTTATCGAAGGTATTTTATTAGGGGCTATTGTTTCATCAACGGATGCTGCCGCTGTATTCTCAGTTCTGCGTTCACGCGCGGTTGGTTTCAAATACCGTCTGCGTGAATTGATTGAATTTGAGTCAGGGACGAACGATCCGATGGCTATTTTCCTGACTATAGGCCTGATCCAATACATAACCACGCCTGACATGTCGTGGGTGGGATTTATTACCCTTTTCCTCATGCAAATGGGTGTCGGGCTTGTGGCAGGGCTGCTCTTTGGTAAAATGATAACGTGGCTCATCAACCACGCTAACCTGGGGTACGATGGTCTATACCCGGTACTGGCACTTTCCTTTGTTCCTCTCATCTACTCCACCACAGATCTTCTTGGAGGGAGTGGATTTTTAGCTGTCTATCTTGCCGGACTTGTAATGGGGAACTCCACATTTGTTCATCAGAAAAGTTTGATGAACTTTTTTGATGGTATTGGCTGGTTAATGCAGATTTGCATGTTCCTGATTCTGGGCCTGTTGGTAATCCCATCAGAAATACCGGCCATCGCTTTAAATGGCCTGTTAATTGCCCTTGTACTAATCGTGATCGCCCGCCCGGTGAGTGTGTTTTTAGGTACCCTCTTTATGGGTATGAAAACAAGGGCAAAACTGATGGTTTCATGGGTTGGATTGAGGGGTGCGGTTCCCATTATTATGGCAACTTTCCCTTTGGTATATGGACTCGAAGTGGCAGAACTCTTTTTCAGCGTTGTCTTCTTTGTTGTCGTCACTTCAGTTCTAATTCAGGGTACAACTATCCCTATTGTTGCAAAATGGCTCCATGTGGGTATACCTGTAAAAGAGAAAACCCGGTACCCGATTGAACTGGAACCGTCAATTGATACAAAAACGGCCCTGAAAGAAGTGGAGGTTGAAGATGGGGACTACTCTGTTGGCAAGCAAATCCTTGAGCTGGGCTTGCCTGAGAATGTTTTAATCACTCTTATTAACAGGGAAGGGAAATTTCTGGTACCACGCGGCACGACGCGGGTAGAAGTACATGATAAACTTCTGATTCTATCAGATAAAAAAGATGTTTCTGAGATAAGGAAACTTGTGAAAGGAGAAGTGAAGTGGAAATAAATCTACTCCTTGTTAGAGTTATCAGACCGGCAAAATTTCCGGATATTAATTAATAATGTCGATGAGAAGATTTAAACATCACGCTGTTGCACTTATTACTTGAACACTGCTTGCGAAATAAACATGGTAAAAGCTCAGGTAAATGAAGCGTATTATCCATTTTTTTCGCAAATATAAATAGCCCCTGCAACAGGCAGATCTTTTTAGATCGGAGAGAGCTCTGCCCCTCGGGATGCTTTCGGCGCAAAACCCTCTCGGAATAAATCAGATTCTGTCATTTGAAGTTAACTCCTTACGTAACTGAAAGATCATGCTTGATAAGCTCAAAGAACTCAAAGATGTCATTACGAACACCGCAAATCAGGTTCAATTCGATCCTGAACGATTTGACGATCCGCTGGCTACGTCAATCAAATGGACGCCAATAAAAGGAGGAGGGTCTAATTTCAGAACTCATAAATTTTATTCCGGAGGGGCAAATCAGGTTGGTTTTAAAGCAACGCTTGGAGCAAAAATATTTAGTGGCATTTTTTCAGTAGTTGGAATCGGCGTAATTGTTTTTCCCCTGGTTAGTAAGATTGATAGCGGCGCGCCACTTTTAGAGTGGGAGACTCTATTCTTTATTATTTTTGGGTCGATATTTGCCGGAGTTGGTATTTATATGTTCAGATCTTACTCTAAGCCAATTATTTTTGATAAAATGGTGGGTTATTTCTGGAAAGGGTGGACTAAACCTGAGCGATATAAAAGTGATAAAAAGATACCGGGTTCAGTTCGGCTGGATGATATTCACGCGCTGCAGTTGGTGTCAGAATACATCAGAGGTGATAAAAAAAACTATTACAGCTACGAGCTTAACCTTGTAACGCACGACGGAAAGCGTCACAATGTGGTTGATCATGGGGACCGGTCGGATCTGGTAGCTGACGCGGACAAACTCTCTGAATTTCTTGGAAAACCGGTCTGGGATGCTACCTGATCACAGGTAGAAAAACCGGCATCTGACTTGCATCTCAAGATGCCGGTTTTTTCATCTGGACTCTTAAACCAATCGTTTTTCTGCATCGGCTACAAAGCGTCTAGCGTCTCGTCTTGAAAAATCGTCCATCACCTGCGTATCGTTAATTTCAAGTTCATCAAAGATTTCATTCCCGTTGAGATCCATGATGAAAACGTGCCCATCATCATAACGAATTGTAGAGATTTCATTAAACGGAATGACAATCGCGTGGTTGAGCAGTGTTCGAATGCCGCTTCCTACCATCGACTTAATCACATCAGCAAATGCCGATGAGTCACCATTTCCTTCCTCTGAGCTATTTATTTCATCTTCCATCTCATTCAGAAATTTATCTGTAAACTGGATGGCAATTCCCTCTTCAGCTACGATCAGATTTACGGATTCATCACTGGTTGCAATCATTCGGATGACATCAGATTCGGTAAACCTATCTACTGTTTGTGCATCAATATCTGAGTCTATTTCAATGCCTTGAGAATTTTGAGCTTCTACTGTGCCGGGCAGGAAAACCAAGCCGAGAAGTATAATGATGCAGCCGGTAACTGCGCTTGTACTGTTTATGAAGTGATCCATTTCGAACAATTAAATTCAGGTTATAGCACTGCTACGATTTAAATCTTGATGTGTTTCAAAGTCGAAAATAATTGAGAGTTGAAATCAAATCGATCGCGGGCGTTAGAAGCGATAGTGCAGCAAAGCACTGTGAAATAAGGAACGGAAACAGCTCATCCGGATGATAAACCTGCCAGACTGTTTTGTGTCTTTCAAAACTGCTGGTAGAGTTTAGCGGATCTGGCGCCTTTCAGGTTTGGTTGAAGCGTGTAATTAGGTATTGTAAACCCGACGCTTCCAGGAGCTCTCTGTCGTTCGCACGCTGGGAGGTCGAATGATAAACCTGTCGCCCAGACCCGGTAGAGTCCGATCCATCGGCTGACGGAGAGGTCCTGCCGGAGTCGGGCATGTAAGACCCATTGCTTTTAAACTACATCAAAACAAATAGCCCAAACCAACACTCTACCAGGAATCCACGCGAAAATCGTGTGTGGCTACTGGCAGGTGGTGGAAGTGAGACTGGGGGAGGAGATGCACCCGACTCTACCAGGAGCTCTCTGTCGTTCGCACGCTGGGAGGTCGGCTCGTTTGTCAGACCGTAATTCTTTTCGCCAGGGTGACAGATATTGTCACTCTTCTCTGTTATCTTCAACTCGTTGCCAATCAAGGATCACATCACCCCAGCGATTATGAATATTCTTGCAAGTGCCGATCTGCATCTCGGGAGACAGTCCTCCGGTATGCCTGAGACTCTGGATGAACGTTCGGCAGTGTTTACATGGCACCGGCTTGTGAAACTGGCAATTGAAAAAGAAGTGGACGCCGTTGTGCTTGCGGGTGATGTGGTAGATCGGGAGAACCGTTTTTTTGAGGCGATCGGACACCTTCAGCGAGGATTTGAACAGCTGGAAAACGCCGGAATTTCTTTGGTGATGGTGGCCGGCAATCACGATTTTGATGTGCTGCCGGATATCATCAAAAACAGGGAGTATGAACTTATTCATCTTTTAGGCAAGAATGGCTCTTGGGAGCTGAAAGAAATATCGACCCGAAGTGGGCAGGTACAGTTTATGGGATGGTCGTTTCCTGAGCAACACTACCATGGAGACCCACTCCTTGAGATACCTGGTCTGGATCTGAAACCTGATCCTAACCTGCCGCTGATCGGCGTACTCCACGGTGATTTATACGATGCAAAAAGTACGTACGCGCCAATAGATCCGGGTGGGTTGACCCGACTACCGGCAGACGCATGGATTATAGGACATATCCATAAGCCGGATGTTTTGAATGAAGCCAATCCATTGATCTTCTATCCCGGATCTCCCCAGGCCCTGAGCTCAAAAGAGAGAGGAGCACATGGTGTTGTGTTGCTGAACGTGAAGGGCGTAGACATCAAGCAAAAAAACATACCGCTCTCTCCGGTGCGGTACCGGGCTCTGAAGGTTGAACTGATGGGTGCGGAAGATAAATCAAAGCTCCGAAACCGGATATTGAGCGCTGTTCGGGACGACATGCAGCAAATTGAGAGTGAGCTATCGAATGTATCAAGACTGATTTATGACCTTTCATTGACAGGGGCACATCGGGCACTACCGGAACTTGAACGGTGGATCGCTTCGTTTGATTTGGCTGAACTGGAACTGGCAACAGATCCGGTGGCATCTATCCGGAAAATGGAAAACCTGGCGGAGCCTGTTGTTGAAAACCTTCAAGAATTGGCCACCCATCCAACACCCACCGGCCTAATAGCTAAAACAATCGTAGAGCTGGAATCCGGTGGATCATCTGAATTTTTAAATCGGCTGGTTAATGAGCAGCTCGAACAGATTAGAATGGTTAACGACACCGGAACCTATTTTCCACTGGTAGACGAGGAGATGAACGCCGGGGATTCAGAAGAACAGGCAAAAACGATGTTGCTGAAGGAGTGCCGAAAGCTGCTGGGTGAGCTGATGAATCAGAAAGCGCAGCTGGAGGAGGGCTGAACAAATGGATAAGAACCAGCTAATCATACAGAATCTTGAGATCCGTAAAATGCCCGGCTTTGAGCGCGGGATGAAGAGATACAGCGATTTTTCACCTCAAATAAACATTATTGCAGGGCCGAACGCCTCGGGTAAAAGCACCACTGCACGAGCAATTCAGAAACTGATTTGGCAGAGGAATACCGCACGTATGAATCTTGAAGGCGACCTGCGTGTAAACGGCGAACCATGGGGGGTGCGGATCGATTCGAATTTTAAACAGGTGCAGCGAAGCGGTATTGATGACGAGCTTCGCGGCCTGCCGGCAGCCGAAAGCAGTGACCGCTACATGCTGGCACTTCACGAGCTGATACTCGATGAGGGCGGTGACCTTGCCCAGAAGATTATTCGGGAATCGATCGGCGGGGTAGATCTCGATAAAGCGGCGGCGGATCGTAACTACAGTTCCTCTGTCAAAACCACCGGTATTGGAGAGTATAAGGCCTATAAGCGGGCTACAAATACTGTGTTGGAACAAAACAGGATTCAAAGAGACCTTAAAAAGGAATCGCTTGAACTCGTAACTCTTCAGGAGAAAAAAGAGGAGGCGGAGCAAGCAGCACTCAAAAAAGAGCTGTACCAAGACCTGATCAATTATTTGAAGGCGGAAGAGGTTTTCGGGCGGGCAAATGCCCTGCTTGAGGAATTTCCGGAGGTGATGGAGAATGTACGAGGCGATGAAGCCGAACGGGTTGAATCGCTTGAAAAAGAGATGCTTAGTGCAAAGAGGTCCATCTCTAATTCTAAAGAGAACCTTGAGTCTCTACAAACAGATCTCGAGAAACTGGATCTGCCAAAGGAAGGCATCCCGGCCACCGAAATTGATGAGCTGGAACTGCGCACTGAGGCGATAAAGGAGCTGGAGAGGGGGTTATCGGAGCAGAAAGAGAAACGTGATGCATTGGATTCCCGAAAAACTAAGATTTTAGATAGCATTGGGAAAGATATAAATACGGACGATTGGGACGGGCTGAATCTGGATGAAATTGGCAGTTTGGACCAGTTTCTGCAGGATGCACATACGACGGCGAGTCGTAGCAACTACTGGTCAACTGTGCTGATTGAACTGGAAAACCAACTTTTAGAGCCGGTTGCAGACCGCGAGACACTGAATCAGGCGGTGAAACATCTCTCCTTGTGGCTCAAAGAGACAGAAGAGAATAAAGGTTTGCCGGGTTGGATACTGATTTCGATTGCTCTCGCGTCGGGATTGACAGCACTCGTTTCATATTTCTGGTGGCCCGGCAGCTTAATAGGAGCTGCAATAGTCCTGACCATTGCTCTGTACGGGATTCTTGCCGGGCGATCATCAAACAGAAGCCACCGGACGGAATTGCGTGAGGAGGATTTCAAAAATACGGGTTTGACTGCTCCGGAAGAATGGAACCCTGAAACGGTGCAGCAACGGCTGGATGAGCTGCTTGAATCTTTGAAGGAGGCTCATAGCCAGGAACGTATCCGGCAGGAGAAGGAGTCGGCCGAAAAAAAACTCAGAGAACTGTCTGGTAATATTTCAGAGTTAAAAGATTCCAGAGAAAGACTAAAAGATCGGCTGAAGGCACTGCCGGAGTTGCCGTTTGACGACCCCGAAAATGACAACAAGCTTTACTGGTTTCTGGTTCGCGTACTGGAGTGGCACGAGGCTGACGATGAGCAGCAGGACGTAGATGCATCTTTGAAAGATTTGCGGGAGCGATATGATGAGCAACTCAGACGGGCTAACGCAATCATAAGACCCTATCGGGCTGCGAATATTACGGATTATGCAACAGCGCATGCACAGGTCAAAGAGCTGAAAAGACTTGAAGATCAGCGGCAAAAGGCTTTTGGGCAGATTGAAATTGAGCAGAAAGCGATCAGCACGGCCAGTCAATCACTCGAAACCCGGCAGGAGGAGCAGAACAAGATTTTTCAGAGGTTAGGGACAGAACCGGAGGATAGAAATCGAGTTTTGGAATTGAGTCGCGGACTTGAGGAGTATCAAAAAGCAAAGAACGAGTTCGGATTTGCTGAAAAAGATCTGCAACAGAAAGAGAGAAAGCTGAAGGCAGATCCGCTGTTTGAAAAGCTGCAGATTAAGCCGGAGCTGATTGCTTTAGATGAAGCCGAGTTGTTACGTAATCAGTTTGAAAAGCAGGCGTCGGGCCTGGATGACATTCAGGACAAAATGAGCCGCATTGATGAACGCGTGAAGGAGGCAAAAAGAGGGCACTCGCTTGAAGATAAGCTAAGGGCAAAAGATGAGGCACTGGAAAATCTCCAGGTGAAGTACGATCAGAACCTTGAATCGTTGACCGGTAATCTGATTGTGAATCGGCTCAGGGAGGAGATGAGAGAGAGCAACCGTCCAAAGGTGTTTAAACGGGCCAATCGGCTGTTTAACCGGATCACCAAGGGTCAGTACGAAATTGGTATAGATGAGTCGGATGACGCAACATTTGTCGCATACGATACGGTGAAAAACGAGGGATTAGAGCTCGATCAGCTCTCCAGCGGTACCCGGATTCAGCTGCTGCTTTCGGTGCGGCTGGCGTTCGTGGAGATGCAGGAGCCGGCCTTAAAACTTCCGATCCTGGCCGATGAACTACTGGCAAACAGCGACGATCAGCGGGCACGTGCAATTATAGAAGCACTCATTGAGATTAGCCGGGAGGGGCGGCAGGTGTTTTACTTCACTGCGCAGGCAGATGAGGTAGGAAAATGGAAGTCGGTGATGGAGAACTGGGATGGTGTGGATTTGAAAGAGTTTTATATTTCAGACGAGGACTTTGAAGGGTCAGAGCCATTATTCAAAGTTAATTCGAAGCCTTTTGATTTGATGCGTAAGGTCCCTCAACCGGATGGCATGGGCCATGATAGCTATGGCGAGAAACTAAAACGGCCCGTATTTAATCTGACCGTGCATGAACCGGAATCTCTTCACCTGTGGTATCTTATCGAAGATCCTGAACTGCTGTCAGAATGCCTGAAACTCGGGGTTGACCGCTGGGGGAAGCTGAACAGTTTTCTCAATCACGGAGGAGTAATTGACGATCTAAGTAAAGATAATGTTGAGGAGATGCGCAAAAAGATTGATCTGCTTGGCCGATATCAGCAGTTATACCGGCGGGGGCGGTCACAACCGATCAAGCGGCATGCGTTAGAAGATTCCGGCGCTGTGTCTCCAACATTTATAGGCAGCGTGTCTGCTAAACTTACAGAAGTAAGTGGAGATCCGGGCGCGCTTCTTGAAGCACTCAATAATAGCGAGGTGTCCGGTTTTAGATCGTCAAAAACAGATGAACTTGAAGAGTACCTCATCAATAATGGCTATATCGACACGCGTGAGCCGCTGACTCAGGAAGAGATTGAAATACAGCTTCAGGCATATCTATCGAATCTTGAACTAACAAGAGAAGAGGCGGAGCGGTTTTTGAAGCGAGTCAATGAAAATTAGTCAGGGTCACACGCAATAGGTCTGGTATTACAGAAAAAGATGTAAATAGGTGGAAAAGAAGCCCAAATATAAGTTTCTTTTTTCGATACAATAATTGGCTAAAGAATTATATTAAATAATATTACTTATACATTAACCAGTGGTTCAGAATTTCGTTTGTTCAGAACCACCTAAAGCTCGTATATTTATATCAGTTGATTAAAAAACAAGCCCACCAATCTAAAATCAACTACTATTACCGCCATTCTCTTACACGTAATCAATTCCTTTTTTAAATCATTTTCGATTATATAATCACACGATTTATAGCCATTATTTTATCAGAGTTAACTTCTTCACAGCAGCGAAATTCCCGGCTTGTATTCTGTAAAAATAGGTTCCGCTTGCCACGCTGCCCGCATTCCATGTCACGTTATGCCATCCGGCCGTCTGTTTTTCATTGAGTAGCGTTGCTATCCGCCGACCCATCACATCGTAAATCCTGATCGTGACATCAGAAGCTTCCGGGAGGGCGTAGTTGATGACCGTTGAGGGATTAAATGGGTTCGGATAGTTTTGGAAAAGTTCATACTGCATGGGCAGGTCAGCCACGCCTTCTTCCGTTGAAACGGTGATGCTTGTGGATGCATCAGCTTCGGTTTTGATAGGCTCACTATTGCCAACAGCATCATAAGCAATACTAAAAAACGAGTAGGTTGAATCAGGTTGGCCCACAAAGCGTCCTTCTCTTTCCTGAATAGACTGTTTCCAAATGACAAACGGACCATCGTTCACGGCCACGAATATATCATATCGAACAATTCCTGCTCCTGCATCATCACCGCTCCAGCTAACATCAAACGCAGGTACTCCCTGTGATCCGTTTAACTCAGCGACTTGACTTGAAGGTGAGGTATTGTCAATAGTATTGCTCCATAAAGGGGTGTCTATCGGTTCGTTTAGGTCGAATATAATTCGCGCTTCGTTCTCTATTATGTGTCCGTCTGACAGGTCATTAAATGCTTTTACACTGAATGAGACGCTACCTTCACCCTCCGGCGCATTTTGATTGGGAGGCAGGAAGCCATCAAGCGGATCAAACGGAAGATCGTTTATCGCCGGGTCTATCGTGGTGAATTTCCATGTTACGATACCGGTTTCAGGCACAAGACCCGCAGTGATTAGAAGGTCGAACTGATCGTCGAGTACCGGAATGCGAGTACTGTAGCGCTGCAATCCTTCCGGCACATTCACGAAACTGCTTCCAAATGTAAAGTCTCCGAGCTCAAAAGTAGAGAGATCATACGATTGTGTATCCAGCGTATCATGAATGAGCACTTCCTGCGCAGGCGCACTGGCATCCGGCATATTTTCAAATCGGATGAGGTATTCCATAAGTCTGCCTGAACGAATAAAACGGTCTGAGCCGATGCCGCGAAGCCCGAGTTTATCATTGGGGTCTGATGAAGTAAGTACCTCTGTTTCTGTCACTTCACTTGTCGGAGGAATAGGAGACACTTCTGATTTCTCTTCAGGGTCATCACAATTGCCGCCCGGACAGAGTCCTCTGTCAGTTTTTTGGATACGAAAATCGGAATTTGATACATCTGTTTCGTTGGGATCCTCAGTGAAAAAAATGTTGTCGCTATCTATCGGATAAACCCTTTTGATAGTTGCACTTGCCCCTCCTGACTTCCAGTTGTCAATAGTGTAAAAATTTCCATTAGGGAGCTCAATAAGAGAAAGTGTATGAGCATAGGAGGGAGGTTCAAGTCTGTTAAAATCTTGAAAATCAATTTCACCATTAACCCACCAGTCGAATACAAATTCACCCTCAACTCCTAAAGTATTCTCAAAATCTGTTAATGCACCCAGTGTTCCAATTTGCTTGATAGAAGCTCCATCAGGCAAGAGGTTGTTTCCTCTGATATCATCAATCAGGTTATTAGAAGCATCTGCACACGAATTTTTACTTTTTTGCCATGGATTGAATTTTTCCTGTTCAAAACGGAAGCCGTCATTCTCGCCATTTGCAATAGCTTGCTTTATCGATGCTTCCAAAAATCCGGCATCTTCTCCATAATAGTCTTCAAGAGAGGCGAAATTTAATCCACCATACTCTGCTATTTCAAGATCTCCACCAAATTGAAAAACGCGTTGAGCTGATGCCAGCTGTGAAAAAAACAGTAAAATGAAAAAAATGGAAAGCGTCTTCATAATATAATTGTCTGTATAATTTTGAAATTGTTATTTGTAGATCCATGCCGCAACCAAACGCAAATCCTGTGATTCCGGAATAGAGGCATTGATAGTTAGTTTTCGGGTTTCACCAGCAGCCAGATTAATGTTTGGCGTTTCAATCATTATGTAGTCTCCATAGGTTCTAACAGGTACAAATTCGTGCCATGGGACCGTGGTACCGTTCGCTCGGCGAACTTCAACCCCCTCAAGCTCCCAATCAGCGTTTGGCGGTAGACCTGACAAGGCTGCAAACCCGCTTACATTCACATTACCCTGGTTTTGAAGAATGATAGTATAAGAGCGTTGCCTGATCCTTGGAACCCGTTCAGGAGCAAATACCTGCACAAATACATCCGGATATATCCCTTTTTCAACTGTAAAGGCTCCGGGTAGCGTTATTTCCTGTCCTGATCCGTTAGTTACAATTAAATCCTTTGACCCAACCTCGCGGCCAGTCAGATTGAACTGCCCTGAAATTTTAGAGCCTGTTGAATTGACCTCAATATTCTGAGCGATCAGGCCTCCTGAAAGTAGAAGTGTTGATGCCTCTTTAAATCCAATTCCGGTTACTGTTATGCTGACAATTCCCACATTTCCGCCACTGTTTGGTGTGTAGTTTAAGACACGGAAAACGTCGTCCTGCACTCCGCTGGTTCGTATCTGCATCGATGCAAATAGCGAGGATCCGGCTGGTGGTTGATTCTCGTATTGAATCTGAAGCCCTACAGATCGAAAACCATCTTCATCTGACTGCAGCGGCAAAACGGAAACAACAACCGAATCAGCGCCTGCGGGAAACTGTATCGTCCCGCCAAGAAGGTCCGTTGTATAGTGAACATACTGTTGAGCGGATCCATAAAGTGAATAGGGTAGCGTGACCGATTCAAACGGCGTTCGGTTCGCTCGAATGACAAACAGGCCAGTGTTATCATCACCCCGGGTACTCTCTTTGAGGATATGTACTGACAGTTCAAGAGGGGCTTGTGATATTGAGATCTGCGTTTGAGCTGACCCTCCGCGAGGATCGCTTACAGTTAAATTGTAGTTCCCAAATATCAGTGCTGAGGAGATATCAAACCACACACCTGCCGTATCAGGAGCGATAGAACCCACTCTTCCTCGGAGGGTTCCGAACTCATCAGGGGCATTACAACTAACACAGGTAAGTTCTACGGTCATGTCAGGTGAAAAGCCGCTGCCGCTCATCTCTATTTTCCCATCAGACCCTGCCTGAAGCTCATTTGGAGCTGCAGTAAGTTCGCCGGAAATAGTTGGAACACCCTCAAATGCTGTAATAATGAGAGAGGTGTCGCTGAATTGAGGGTAAAATGTGACGTCATTTGTTACGTCAATAAAATTCTCCAGCACTGAAAAGCCACCTGACATTTGAAGATCCGCTCGAATGACCTCAAATTCGTCACCGGGTTCAGGGATATAATTCTGGTTGGTCAGTAAAGCCAACTCCCCTCCAAGAACCGCATTGCCGCCAGGCCGCCTGAAGCCGATATTGTAACCCGCTTGTTTTATAAGCAGTTTTGAATTCTGGAGTTCGTCATCCGTTTCGCCAATAAAAATTTCCAGCCTGGCTGTAGTATCGTTTGGCATATAATCACCAACATAAGTGAATTGAGATGGGGATGGCCCGGGATCGAGAATTCCTTTATTGATGAAATCTGTTCGCGCAACGTCAATTCCACCCGGGCCGCGCAAACGAGCATCAGGGTGGTGACTGAATTCTCCCCTGAACTGTACCTCGCCCGTCACCAATTCCATAAGGGCCCCGGGCTGGTTATTGAATGCAGAACTAAAAATGGAAAGTCCCTCACCACCGCTTTTCAAAAAAGTACCGTGGTTATCGAACAGGCCCGGGATACCGCTAAACGAGACAATTGAAATATCATCGGTAATCGTAAACTCACTGTTATTTTCGAGCAACGCACCGTTTGTCACGTAAAAATTACCGCCGACATGTTCAATAGAACCGTTATTGATCAATCTGCTGTTGTTCAATCCTGTAAAGGAAGGTGAATCCAGAACAATCAGCCCATCATTCCTTAACTCTCCGCCTGCTGTTAAATATTGGTTGGCCCAGCGCAGTCCTGTACCGGTGAAATTAAAAACGACGCCAGATTCATCGGCCTTAAATTCAGTATTAATGGTAATTGTACCGACGGGTGCTTCTGTAAATACACCACGGAAGGTATGCACGCCGGAATGAAACCGGATTCCTGTTCCTTCTTGCTCAACAGTTAGAGCAGGGTTATGGTGTACACCGTTTCTCTCAAACTGTATCAGACCGGCATCACTTTGTATGGTACTCCCCAGTCGGCTGTCAAAAGCTGTTGTGATCCGTGAGGTGCCGTCATCAGATGCAGTTTTCACGAGGTGTCCGCTATTTATAAATGTTGCGGAACTGCCTTGC
>Ga0136589_1000690_pt1 | contig 16344 bp, 13 predicted proteins | sample AntRauMFilla3764_FD_104640 | JGI IMG/M metagenome (GOLD analysis project Ga0136589, IMG submission 104640) | Saline lake microbial communities from Rauer Islands, Antarctica - Metagenome Filla 3 #764 | ecosystem: Environmental > Aquatic > Non-marine Saline and Alkaline > Saline | place...
GACTCCGGACTCGCCGCTTCGATTTCATGCTCCAGAGCCAATTCGCGTTGGCTGTCGTACTCCGCCTCCACCCAGTTATGTAGACGGTTCACAGAGGGATCCTTCGGGGCCGCTGCGTAGAGCTCCGTCATCTGTTCGCGTGCAAGTTCCCACTCGCCACGTTGCACCAGACGCAGCACCTCCCTCATGGCATCTTCATTAGGCCCCAGCGAACCAGACCCAGGCGTAAAAAGGACCGGGTCCCCATTGACTGATTCCGGGGTTCGGCACGCCGTCGGCAAAACCAGCAGAGAGCAGAGTAATAAGCCAACAAAGCCCGGAACGGAGCTTTTTTTTTGGAATGTGCGAAAATTCATAGAGGAACAACTACGTTTTAATAGCCAGCGATCTTGAAGAAGATGCGCTTGCCGGCCTGGAAAATTTGGTCATTCTTTGGAGGGGTCATTTCGCGGTTCGGATCGCTTTGCTTTTCCGCGTCGATCTTGACACCGCCCTGCTGCACCAGGCGCCGGATGGCACCCTTGCTTTCAAAAAGTTCGGACTGAGCCATGACTTCGAAGAGCGGGGCACTCGCGGCATCACCGACCAGATCATACCAGGTGAAGACCGGCATGTCATCAGGGAGCTTGTTTTGGGAAAAAACCTGCTCGAATTGTTCCAGCTCGTGCTTGGCCTCGTCCATAGAGTGAAAACGGCCAACCAGCGAGGAGGCGAGATGCTTCTTCGCTTGCATGGGGTGGTCCGCCTTGAGCCTTTCGATCCGCTGCTCATCCAACTCGAGCAGGAGACGGTAGTAGTCCCACATCGTCTCGTCGCTGATCGACATGATCTTGCCAAACATCTCCTTCGCACTGTCCGTAAACGCGATGTAGTTGTCCTGACTCTTAGACATTTTCTTCACGCCGTCGAGGCCGATCAGCAGCGGCATAGTAATCACGGCCTGCTCCTGCTTGCCGGCATCCTTCTGCAACGCTCGGCCAACCAGCATGTTAAAGAGCTGGTCCGTGCCGCCGATCTCGACATCGGCGTTCAGCACAAGGGAATCATAGCCCTGAATGAGCGGGTAGAGAAACTCGATGATCGAGATGGGGGCGTTGCTGGAATAGCGTTTGGCAAAATCGTCGCGCTCCAGCATGCGGGCCACCGTCATCTTACGGGCCAACTTGAGACAGTCTTCGAAGCCCATTTTGTTAAACCACTCACTGTTGTAGCGAACAATGGTCTTGTTTTCGTCGAGCACCATGAAGGCTTGCTCGAGGTAGGTTTGGGCATTCTCGAAGATCTCTTCCTTCGTCAATGCGGGACGGGTGCTGGACCGGCCCGAGGGATCACCAATGAGGGTGGTAAAGTCACCAATGATGAGGATGGCTTCGTGGCCGAGGTCCTGAAACTGGCGAAGTTTGTTAAACACGACCATGTGCCCGAAGGTGAGGTCTGGCCGCGTCGGGTCGACCCCGAGCTTAACGCGCAGCGGCCGGTTACCGTGCATGCGGTCTTCCAGCTCGGCCTCGCCGATAATTGTGTCAGTGTTTGTGCGGATGGTTTCGATCAGGCTCATGGGGAAATGCTTGCGTGTTGAAAATTGGCTATTGGAGGATACCTCATATTGTATGACTTGGACGGGGAAATCGAGTCCGAACCGTAGATCGAATGAGAAGAAACTAGCGAATCGTAATGTAAGGCTCGATTGGCCGGTTGTTGTTCGCGGAACAGACGAAGGCATCGCGGTCTTCGCTATTCTCGAAAAGATACAGCGCGTAGCCGCCCCAGCCCCCTCCGGCGTATTTCCGGCCGATGCATCCCGGCGCATCCGGCAGTTCCTGCATGCCCTCCTTTAACTGCATTTCGTAGCTGACCTGCACCGCCGCACCAAGCTTGGTCAGTGAAGCTTCCAAGACTGCTTGCTTCGCCAGCTGACCTGCTTGCTGGGCAAGCTCATAATCGCGTTGATTGTCAGCATTGCCCGGTGTATCGTGCGGAATATCGGTATAATGCAGGGCCATGTGTCCCCTAAGAAAATCCCCGTTCCGTTTGAAGTGGAGCACTGGTTGACCGCCGCTGCGCCAGACGCAGAGACCAGTCTCACGGATGACTGCCGGGTCCTGCCATCCAACGCCGAGCGCAAGCTCGCTCTCAATGCCATCGTTGCCATTGAGAAGTGCCCAGGCACCGCTGCCGCCAAGCCCGGATTTTTTTTCGTAGTCCCAGTTCGTTAGCGAAACCATCGGAGAGATCGCACAATTGACGATATAGCTGCCTTCACGCGCATGACGGGGCACATCCAGCCAGCCACCTCCGAAATCGACCCGCAACGGGGCAAAGCTCGGCGTGCGAATGTTGCGCACGATGGAGCTGGTTGATACTGGTGTAAATTGCGGGGGTGTCTTCGGCAGCTTAATATATTCGGCCCCGACCTGTGCACAGAGTTCACGTTTCTGGGCTTCATAATGGTCATCCTCAGTTACGGCCAAAATGTCCGGGCGGATCTTTAGAAAATGTTCTTTAAAATCCAAACCCAGTTCGTCGCAGTCGCCAATCACCACCTGATCCACAATGTCCAGCGCAGACATAAGCGCGAGCTTATGATCCTGGGGGATGGAAGTGCGGCGCTTCTTGTGATCCCACAGCACTTTATCCGATGCAAAGCATACTGTTAAATGATCACCCAAGGCCCGGGCTTCCTTAAAAAATTGGATATGCCCGCCGTGCAGGATATCATAACAACCGGAGATAAAGACTTTTTTCATATGTGCAGTAATGTGTGTTTAATTGATCTCTAATGTGACGGCAATCCCATTCAGGACAGCCGCAATACGCACCGCATCGTGCACATTATCCTCGTTGAGTCCGCCTTTTTTTACAGCAGCTTCATGAGCCTTCAGGCAAAGCTCGCAACCAGCCAGGGCGGCTGGCCCGATCGAGTAGAGTTCAAAATGCGTCTGGTCCGTCGCCACTTGCTTCATGCGGGTCATCCGCAGATTGAAAGCCTTCTGGGTGTAAGCCTCCGTGTGCATAATATGCCGGAATCGAAAATACACTGTATTCATCCCCATCAATGCCGCCGCACCTCTTGCATCAGAGAGATGGTCCTCGCTCAAACCAGCCGCCTTGGCATCCGCCAGGATTGCTTTTGTCAATTCTGGGCAACGGATGAAATAAGCCGATGCCAGCGCACTGCCCCAAGTTTGGGCTGCATTCAAAGACTCGCCTCCCAGCACCCTTTCCGCATTGGCATTCAGGTCGACCGCTTCCTCCGGCAACTTTCTCAAAAGTGCTTTAGTATATTCCATCATGTTATGAACAAACGATTCCATTCACGACGTCAATCCGTTGTGCTTGGAATCTGCCAAGGGCCAGTATAACCATTCTTTATTTCAACGTTTACACCAGCTGCTAAAGCCGCATCCTCCGCCCACTTCATGAATCGGGTTTATATCAAGACCTACGGGTGCCAAATGAACGAGCGGGACTCCGAAGCCGTTGCTGCCATGTTGCGCGCTAAGGGCTACTCCATCGTGGAAGACGAAAGCGAAGCGGACGTCATCTTGCTCAATACCTGTAGCGTGCGCGAGCAAGCCGAGCAAAAGGCCATCGGCAAGGCGGGGCATCTGACGACACGCAATAAGCGGAAGAATCCGAACCTGATCGTCGGCATTATGGGCTGCATGGCGCAAAACCGTGGCGATGAGTTGGTTGACCGGTTGCCGGACCTGGATCTTGTCGTCGGCACCCAGAAATTTCACCGCGTGCCGGAGCACCTCGATGCCATGATTGCCACCATACAAGGCCAAGGTCCACGTCCACAGACCATCGTCGATCTGGAGGAAGAAGCCGGCTCCCAAAATACGATCCGCTCCCATCTCGAGGACAAGCAACAAATCTCAGCCTTTGTCAGTATCATGCAAGGTTGCAACATGAAGTGCTCCTACTGCATTGTTCCTAAAACACGCGGCCAGGAACGGGGGCGCCCCATGGAGTCGATCCTGAAAGAAGTGCGCGATCTGGCTGCCAGAGGCACGCGTGAAGTCACCCTGCTCGGACAAATCGTCAACCAATACGGCGTACGTGAATTTCCCTTTATCGATCAGAAAAGCCCATTCGTTCAGCTCTTGGAGCAGGTCAACGCCATCGAAGGGATCGAGCGCATTCGCTTCACCAGCCCACACCCAGTCGGCTTCCGCCAGGACCTGATCGATTGTTATGCGCACCTCCCCAAACTCTGCGAATACCTACACTTTCCCATGCAGAGCGGCAGCAATCGCATTCTCAAAGCCATGCGTCGCCCCTACACCATCGAGAAATTCCGCAGCATCATCGACCAGCTGCGCCAAGTGCGCCCAGACGTCTATATTTCCACCGATGTAATCGTCGGCTTTCCCGGCGAGACCGACGAGGACTTTGAGCTGACTCGGCAGCACTTTGAAGAAATCGGCTTCGATATGGCCTATCTCTTCAAATACAGCGTGCGCCCCGGCACCACTGCGGAACCTATGGGTGACCCAGTCCCGACCGAGGTCAAAGAACAGCGCAATCAAGTTTTACTCGATCTTCTCAAAAAGAGCTCCCTAGCCCGCAATGAATCGCTCATCGGCCAAGTGCAAGAAGTACTACTAGAGGGCCCCGCCAAACGCGGGGAAGGCATGTTTATGGGGCGTACTCGCGGACACCGCAAAGTCATCATGCCCGCCAGCGAGCGCCTGGTCGGAGAACTCGTGCCTGTACAAATTAAAAGCGCCACCGCCAGCACCCTCATGGGCGAATTGATACTCGAAGGCATCGAAAACGAACAGGAAGCAGTGTTTTCCTAAAGCGGCCCAACCAACACGCCCATAATCTGACAAGCCCCGATTTTGGGCGTAATCCATCCTAAAGAGTTAGGCTAGCTGCCCGCAAAAAATATTTTAGACCCGTCCCTTATTTTGTTGTTGCAAAGGAAGATTTTTGGATGCATTTTCCTAGAATGCGTGCACGACGATTGAAAGCAGCAGGAGGTTTTTATCATTGTATGTCCCGGACGGTGAACGGAGCTGCTCTTTTTAAAACCCGGGAAAAGGAAGTTTTGCGAAAAATGATCCATCAGGTCGCCGATTTTTCGGGGGTCAACATTCTGACCTACTGCCTGATGAAAAATCACTTCCACGTTTTGATTCGTGTGCCTCAAGGGCAAGTCTCGGACAAGGAACTCATGCGGCGCTACCGGGTGTTGTATCCGAGGCCGACTACCTACGAGACGGCCAATGCGGCTGAGATGCAAAGAAAGTTGGAGACTGGAGGCGAGGAGGCTGAGGCTATTCGAGCGCGCCTTTTGGCACGTATGGGAGACGTCTCGGCATTCATGAAAACCTTGAAGCAGCGATTTTCCACCTGGTTTAATAAAACTCATGAGCGCTACGGCCCTCTTTGGTCCGACCGTTTCAAGAGCGTGCTGGTCGAGGGTAAGGGCAATGCGCTCGAAACCATGGCAGCCTATATCGACCTGAATCCGGTGCGGGCGGGCATCGTTGAGGATCCGAAAGATTATCGTTTTTGCGGCTATGCTGAGGCTGTCGCCGGGCGCAAGCATGCGGTGCGTTCTTTAAAGTTTCTGACTGCAGGACTCTACTCAATCTCACAGGAAGAAGCCCTTGCCCACTACCGTTGCATGCTTTTCGGCAAAGGTTCGGCTCCCATTGGCGGCAAGGTGCAGATCGACCGTATGCATGCGGTACGCGTATTGGAAGAGGAACAGGGCCGCTTGCCATACCATATTTTACTACGTTGTCGCATCCGCTACTTCTCAGAGGGTGCGGTTTTGGGATCGGTGGAATTTGTGCAGTCATATATGGAAAGCTGGCAAAGCTCCACCGGAAGAAAGTATCCACCCAAACCACAAAATATCCGAACAGAAGATACTAAATTACTTGCCGTCATGAAAAACGTGCGCGGGGCTGCATATTCGTAATGTCTTGGTGGGCAAGAACCTGAGCTTACACTATCGGCTTTAGACAGACTCGATATCCTGTGACGGAAAGTGTGGCGCTGGCGCTACACCTAACTGAGATAATAAATTTTGCAGTTCGAGTAATTTTTATACTGGCTAACACAATGGCATCCGCCAGCTCGCTCAAATTTAATCTCTTGAATCGCTACTCGCAACCAGAGGCAAAGATCGCCTGTTTTCGTTCTTTGTTTCGGGGGCGCACGGATGTGTATCCGCAGCGTTTTGAGAGTCGGCGGACGGGGCGGGCGGGCTACTCGCCAGCTTGCAGTAATGAGTGGGTGCGGGGTGTTTGCGAGAAGCCTCGCATCAAATGCTCGAACTGCCGGCACCAGGATTGGATTCCGGTGACGGATCGTCTGATTCGGTGGCACCTCTCCGGCAAGGACTCAAGTGGAAAGCCTTTTGTGATGGGGGTATATCCGATGCTGCTGGACGAAACCTGCCATTTGCTCGCGCTGGATTTGGATGACGACGGCTGGCAGGACGACGCTGCAGCGCTAATCGGTGTCGTGCGCAGGCTTGAATTGCCGGTAGTGCTGGAGCGTTCACGCTCAGGCAACGGGGCGCATCTCTGGTTCTTTTTCGCGCAAGCTGTCCCGGCCATTCAAGCGCGGCGTTTCGGCGCACATCTTTTGACCGAAGCGATGGACGCTAGGCCTGAGATCGGCCTCGGTTCGTATGACCGGATGTTTCCAAATCAAGATACCCTACCACGGGGTGGTTTCGGCAACCTGATCGCATTGCCGCTACAAAAGTCAGCGCGGGAGGCAGGCCATTCCGCTTTTCTGGATGAGGCTTTGGAACCTTTTGCCGACCAATGGGCCTTTCTCGGTAGCGTCCAGAGAATTGAGCCTGGGCGACTCAACGAAATCACCACAGCGGCGGAACGAACGAATCGCATCGTCCCAGTGCGGATACCGCCGCTGGATGAATTTACTCTGACCCCCTGGCAGGCCTCCCCGTCGCGGCGATCTGCGGACAGTGTGATCGATACGTCCACCATCGAAAAGCTGGAGATCGTCTTCTCCGACAAACTCTACATTACTAAAGCCGGGCTGCCATCCGCTCTACGCAACCGTATCCAGCATCTGGCCGCGTTTCAGAATCCCGAGTTCTACAAAGCGCAGGCCATGCGACTCCCAACTTACGGCAAGCCGCGTGTGATCGCCTGCGCCGAAGCACACCCCAAGCACATTGCACTGCCACGAGGTTGCCTAGAAGATCTGAGAGCACTGCTACGTAAACATAAAATCCGCTATCGGATCAAAGATCTACGTGTAGCGGGAAATTCACTACAGGTATCATTTTGTGGTAGCCTGCGGCCTGAACAAACGGTGGCGGCCGAAGCATTGCTTTCCCACGAAACGGGAGTGCTGGCGGCGACCACCGCATTTGGTAAAACCGTGCTCGCAGCCTGGATGATTGCTGCGCGGGGCGTGAGCACGCTGATCCTGGTGCATCGTCAGCAGCTTATGGAGCAGTGGGTGGAACGACTTTCGGAATTCCTCGAATTCCCGCAAAAATCCATCGGCCGCCTCGGCGGCGGACGCCGGAAGCTGCGCGGGCAAATCGACGTGGCTCTGATTCAGAGTATGGTGCGCAAGGACGTGGTGGACGACCGAATTGCGGATTATGGCCATTTAATTATCGATGAGTGCCACCATCTATCCGCGCAAAGTTTCGAACGTGCGGTGAGCCGGGCCAAGGCAAAATACGTGCTGGGCCTCTCCGCCACCGTACAGCGCAAGGACGGGCATCACCCGATTATCTTCATGCAGTGCGGGCCGATCCGGCATCATGTGGGCGCAAAGGAACAAGCTAAGGCACGCCCCTTCCGGCATCATGTCATCGTGCGACCGACCAGGTTCCGCCAAACTGGCGAACCGGAGGAGGACGCCCGCTTCGAATATCAAAAGCTCTGCCAGGACTTGATGGAGGACCGTCCCCGCAACCGCTTAATTTGTTCCGATGTGGCAGCAGCCGTCCATGCGCAACGACATCCGTTGGTGCTGACGGAACGCACGGAGCATTTGAATATTCTCCGTGACGAGTTGCAGGCGCTGGGGATTGCCAGCGTCACCTTACAGGGCGGCATGGGCAAGCAACAACGCGCAACGGCGATGGCGGATTTGGCGAACAGTGCCACGGTCGTCCTTGCCACGGGCCGCTACGTAGGCGAGGGCTTCGACTGTGCGCGGCTAGACACGCTTTTTGTCACTTTGCCAGTATCCTGGCGCGGGACGGTGGCGCAATATGTGGGCCGGTTGCACCGTTTGCACGACGGCAAACAGCTAGTGCAAGTTTACGATTACGCGGATTTAGAGGTGCCGATGCTGGGGCGGATGTTCGACAGGCGTTGCGCAGGCTACGAAGCGGTGGGCTACTCCATATTGTTACCTGCCAGCGCCCTACCCGGCTGGCCACAAAGTGTGCCATTACCGGTGGATCCCGCGTGGAAGCGCGACTATGCTGCCAGTGTTAAAGGTCTGATACTGGATGGCGTGGACGACCCGCTGGCGCATCTTTTTGTGCATGCTTCGACCCCCCACCACGATACCCAACGTGCCCGCAGTGCCTCGGAAGCCTTTCTTTTCAAACGGCTGGAAACCCTTGACGCCACGCGGAACCGTTTTCAGCTAAACATCAACTTGGCGATCCCCTTCAACCAGCGTGGCAAGATGGAAGTGGATTTCTTTTGCGAGGCGGCCAAACTTGTGATCGAGCTCGATGGCGCACAACACCTGCAGGACGAAGCCGCTTGGCGCAGCGACCGGAGCAAGGATATGTTGCTGCAAATACACGGTTACTTCGTGCTACGTTTTTTGACCACCGACTTGGCCAAGGATCTCGACTACGTGCTTGATTCGATTCTAGCGTCACTCAGCCATTGTGAGCGCAAGACCGCTCTTACTTCTCTTTGAGCCAGTAGCGACCGTCCTTAAAATCACCAAAATAGCAGCCGAGCCGAGGGTGTTCAATAGGTTTGCCACTTTCATCGTGTACGAGGTTGGACTGGGCGACGTAGGTGCTTAGGCCGCCGCTTTCATGCACCAGCACATGATACCAAGGCTGTTCCTTTAAAGGCTGGGTCTTGTTGGCGTTATACCACGTCTCGCCTGCCATGCAATAGGCGTCGTGGCTGACAACCACTCCACGGTAACCGTAGAGGCGGTGGCGGACAAGTGCGCCGGTCTGAAACGTTACGGCCGCCTGTGCATTCCCCTCCAAATCTGTAAATGCAATTAACACAACGACAACGTTAACGGCTAATCCTCATTTCTCAACCCTCCGACTCAAAAGCATCGATAATATCTTCGACAGCTCGCAATGCTTCATCCGGATAAAAGCTGTTAATCCGGTGAATGACTTGTTGAATGATCCCATCCGGGCAGGACGCGCCACCGGTCAGCAAAATTCTAGGCACCTTTTGCGCACAGGTAAGAAAAGGGCGTTCCTCTTCCGAGCACTCGGGTAGTTTGTTTAATTGGTAGGGAAACACGTAGTGACGGATCCAATCAAATGAGAGAATATTCTGCTCCGATTGGATGTAGTGTGCACGCTCTCCGTAACGGTCCTCACAGACACGGTAGAGCTGGAAGGTATTGGAGCTATTTTTACCTCCCACGACTAAAGCGGCGTCCACGGACTCCTCCACCGCTTTTTGTAAGGCATCCTGGTTCACCTGCGTGGCATAACACAGGGTGTCTCCCTTCCCCTTCGACCAGATGTGTTCGTTGGCGCGCACTTCACCATACTTGGCCACGACGACACTCCGCAGATAATCGATAATTCGCAGCGTTTCATTGCGCAACAAGGTGGTTTGATTCACGACAGCAATCCTTTCCAAATCGGTTTCCGGATCGAATCCTTTCGAGTAGAGCCCAGCAAAAGAGGCCTCGAAAAGTTCACGCCGCGCCGCGCCGCTTGCCTGCAATACCGCGCCGAGTTTCTCTGCATGAGTCAAATTTCGCAACATTAGGGCAGGTCCGTTGCTAGCAGCATTTGAGAATGTCGCCTTTGTCTCTTCGTGCTCCGACTTACCATGGATCAAAACTGTGAAGCCCTCCTCCGCATAGCGGCGGGCCGCTTTCCACACTTTTTCAACCAGCATGCAGGTGGCATCATTTTCGCGGATTGAGATCCCCTTTTTTACGAGCCGGGCCTTGTCCTCATTAGTCGCACCAAAGGCAGGAATGATGACCAGATCCTCAGCGGACAGTTGATTCCACAAGGCATCGGGATCATCCAATGCATGAGCCGGGCGTCCGTCGGCCCGGAGTGGGAGGCCCTTATCTGTCTGCAAGTAGCGCAGACCGCGATCCAGCAAGTCCTTATTTACAAATGGATTATGTATCAACTCACTCAGCATAAAAACCCGCCTGCCAGGGTTCGCCGCCACCGTTTCATAGGCCCGCTCAATCGCATTTTGCACCCCCAGACAAAATCCAAAATGGCTCGGGATGATGTAGCGCACCGCTCCAAAATCCAGCTCCGCCGGTTCGCCCGAACTCTTTTCTTTTGTTCTGCGCGCTGCTTTGATCGCGGCGCAAAGTTTGCTTTGATAGAGCGACTCGGAGCGATCGTCGATATAGACCGAGCGATTCCGCTCTCTGGCAGTGCGAAAGCGATAAATGTATGCATTCTCGCCCTGACCGAGATATGGCAACTCATGTAAGCGCGGCTGCATTTGTTTAAGCAGCATCGCCAGCTTATCTGCGCATTGATCAGGAAATAGCGCTCCGATCGTTCGAAAATCTCCTGCGGTTGCAGTCGTAGCATCGACCACTGCCACTCGGACGCAATGCTCGCGCTCCGAGAACCATTCCACGAAAGCATCCTCCGGCAGGCTCAATTCGCCCACCTTGATCGCACCCACGTCGGAGGCGTCGACCAATAATCGACACTGTTTATCAAAAATAAGGTCTGTTTTAGACTGAATCATCAAAAGGCATTCTTAATGTTGCACAACGTTCGGCAAAAAGTAAATTCCACAGCTTTCACAGACACTATTCATGTTCCAAGTCAATTTCAGCGAGCAAAGTATGCACGAGCTTAACCAGCTCGACACCCGCTCACAGATGATACTGGTTGAGGTCGTAAGCACCCTGACCAAGCAACAGCTCGACCACCCGAATGAGGAGCTCGGCCGCTTCCACCGGGGAGGAAAAACACTCTATCGTGTGCGTGCCGGCGAGTTTCGCATTTATTTTGAGCAGGATGGCGATGCGCTGTTTGCCCACTATATTTTGCATAAAAACACCTTAAGCGATTTTATTTTCCGGTCCAGACTGCCTGTCTCCGAAGAGTTTCTCGCCGAGCAGCACGACTCCTTTTGGAAATATCTCGAATCATTACGCGATAAAGCTAACAAAGAAGATTAATTGCGTCAGCAACCATCATCGTATGTCCGAAAAGACCGACCAAACCGAACAAGAACATCCCCGCCATCAGTATGCAGATGCCGATGAGGCGAGCCACATTTATCTGTTACCCAACAGTTTAACCGCCGGTAACCTCTTTTTTGGTTTTCTTGCGATTCTGCGGTGCATTCAGGCTAATAACGTAGCTGATCCCGCTCTCATCTCGGAATACTTTACCCAGGCTGTCTGGTTCATTCTACTGGCGGTAATTTGCGATGCACTGGACGGCCGGGTGGCGCGGCTGGGTGGCCGGGAGTCACTTTTTGGCAAGGAGTTCGATTCGATCGCCGACATTATTTCATTCGGCGTCGCACCCGCGCTGATGACGATTTTTCTAATCCTCTCACCTACAGAGAAATATCCTTTTTTCCTTCAGATCGGCTGGCTGATCGCGTTCGTTTATTTGTTGTGCGCCGGCGTACGGTTGGCTCGCTTCAATGTGCTCACTCACCCGATGCTGCCACCGGGCGATCGGCTCAAAGGTACCAAAGACTTTCTCGGTCTTCCCGTACCCGCTGCGGCCGGTATGATTGCTTCACTGGTCCTGGTGCTCAACAGCTTCGATTTACAGTCGCTCGCTATTTTGTTGCCTGGCCTTCTGCTCGCTATCGCCTTGTTAATGGTCAGCAATATTCCCTACCCCAGCTTCAAAAACGTCGACTGGCAGACCAGCACTCGTTTCCGCACCTTCATTTATCTTATTTTTGGTCTCGGAATTGTCTTTATCATGAAGGAGCTGGCTTTTGCACTGCTTTTCCTAGCCTACATCGCCTATGGTCCCACACGCTACTTGATTCGCATCTACCGTGCTCGCAAACGGCTGTCCCGCAGCAATGAAATTCCCGGTGAATAAGTTGCGAACAAGTGTGGAAGAGATGTGAAACCATAAAAACTTTTCCACTTTATTCCCCGAATTACCAAACTGCGCTCATCGTTCTTCACCACTAAAATCTGACGTAAATTGCTTGCCCATAAAGATTTATTAAGTTTTTCTCACCGCAAACAACATATACTAAGAAGAAGAGATTTAAATAGATAAAAAGAACTCTTACATAAGCATTGCCAGTAAGTCGTAAAAACCAGATAAATTCACTATGAAATTTCAGATCAACCAGGATCATTTTAGCAACGGCCTACAGCAGGTCCTCAACGTCGTGGCCACTCGTTCGACCATGCCGATCCTGGGCAACGTTCTCATTGAAGCCTCTGAGGGGCATATTTCACTGACCACCACTAATCTGGATCTCGGCATTCGTTGCCGGATCAAGGCCAACGTGACCGATGCAGGCAGCATCACACTACCTGTGCGCAAACTTGCCACGATTGTGCGCGAGCTGCCGCAGTCGGACGTCTTTGTTGAATCCGGGGAAGGCAACCAGACAAAGATCACCTCCGGCGGCTCTAATTTCAAGATCATGGGCATCAGCGCGGAAGAGTTTCCAGCGTTGCCCAGCTTTGAAAACCGGAAGGTTTACGAGCTCTCCCAGAGTGATATCGTCACCATGTTGAAGAGTGTTTCCTATGCACAATCCACTGATGAAAACCGCTACATTCTGAATGGTGTTTACTTTAATTTCGCTGACGAAAAACTGACCTTGGTCGCAACCGACGGTCGTCGACTGGGCCTTACGGCTTTGGAGACAGAGATCAGCGAGGATAACGCCGGCAGCCTGATTCTACCCGCTAAGACAGTTGCGGAACTCGAACGTCTGCTTGGCAAAGGCGAAAACGTAAAGGTCGCTTTTAACGACCGGCAGGCTGCTTTTGAAATCGCGATTGATGATTCCAGTGATTCCGGTCTGACTGACCATCTGTATCTTGTTTCCAAGGTGGTTGAGGGGAACTATCCGAACTACCGGCAGGTGATTCCCAAGGAGACGGAGCACCGCGTCAAAATCGAGCGTGAGCTCATGCTCGAATGCGTGCACCGGGCAGCACTGGTGGTCTCCGAAAAACACAATTCTGTAAAATTGAAGGTGAGCAAAAACCTGTTGGAAATTTCCGGTTCTTCCAGTGAATACGGCGAGTCCCACGAATCAATGGCGATCGCTTATGACGGCCCGGAGGTGCAAGTCGCCTTCAACCCGCAATTTTTAATGGAGCCGCTCAAGGCGTTGACGAAGGACGAAGTCTTCTTTGAGTTTAAAGACGAGCTGAGTCCGGGCCTGTTTAAGACACTCGATAATTTCATCTGCGTGATCATGCCGCTGCGCTTGAACTAGACCGGAACATTCCGTCCTACTCCAGTGACGAACGAACCAGGGCGGCTGAAGCGAGTCGCCTTTTTTCTTTTTAAATTGATATGCGCACCGAATTTACAGTCGAATATTTTTTATTGGGCCTAGCCGTGGTCTCCGTGTTGTTACCGCTATTGGCGGGCCGCATGGGTCTGCCCATCCTCCACCTATGTAGCCGCTGGCTGCGCTGGTTTTTATTTGCCGCGCTGTTTGCCTTTTTTCTGGATGTGTTCGGGCTGTCTTTCCGCCCGGCGTGGGTGCACTTCCTCACCGGGCTGGCAGTTTGGTTTGTGATTGAGACCGGCTACAACTGGCTTGCTATCAAGGCGCTCAGCCGTAGCGAGTTGCCGCTTTTCCCATCTTTCCGTGAGAATTCGGACGGCGATGAGTGGCCGGCAGACGAGCACTTTATTCAAATTAAGGAATGGTTGAAAGCGGAGAGCTTCAAACGGGTCGAAGCCCTCAAGGCGGAACTTTTCGAGGGCACTTATTTACGTGCTTCCATCTATGAGAGTGCCGACCAGCTCAGCCGCATCCAAATCCTTTTTCTACCGAAGCGTCAGGGCGGTTCATCGGCATGTTACACTATACAGACCTTTGGCGAAGAGGAGCAGCGTATCATTACTGACAATCAATTTTTACCTTACGGGGGCTACTACCCCGAAAACTGGCAGCTGTCCCGTAAGCCGCTGATCGGATCGCTTAAGCGGTTGCTGAACTTACATCGGAAGCGGGTTGCTAAAAGCGGAATCCAACCCGTCCCCAGCGAAAACAGCCCGCTGGAAGACATCAACGATCAGCAACGCATCCTCGAACGTTTAAATTTAAAGACCGGTTTCCTCGTGCCGCGTCCGCAACAGGAGGAAGAAGGCAAAATCTCTTCGGACGGCTGCTATCGACTGTGGAAGGAAATGTGGCTGCTCGCTTACCTCGGTAAATCGGTGGCCTGAGTAGTAAGCTACATCTCCAGCTGTGGTCGGTCTGGCTTCGGCCAATCGATGTGGTAGAACTGGCCGCGTGGCTGGTCGGTGCGCTCGTAAGTGTGCGCACCAAAGTAGTCGCGCTGGGCCTGTAGCAAGTTTTGCGGCAGGCGTGAGCTGCGGTAGCCATCGTAGTAAGACAGCGCCGAGCTGAAAGTCGGGACGGGCACACCATGCTCGGCAGCCAGAGCGACGACCTTGCGCCAGCTCTTTTGCGCCCGATGGATGGCTTCACTGAAATAGGGGTCCAGCAGCAGGTTGGCGAGATCAGCGTCGCGCTCGAAGGCCTCAGTAATCTTTTGCAGGAACTTCGCACGAATGATGCAACCGCCACGGAAGATTTGGGCAATCTCGCCGAAGTTGAGCGTCCAGCCGTATTCTTTTTGCGCGTAGGCCATCAGTTGAAAGCCCTGTGCGTAGGAGCAGATTTTTGAGGCATAGAGGGCCTCACGGATGGCTTCCACCATCGCGGTCTTGTCACCGGTAAAGGCAGGTGCGTCCGGACCCTTGAGGATCTTTGCTGCCGCGACACGCTCCTCCTTGACGGCGGAGAGGCAGCGAGCAAAGACCGCTTCGGCCACAGTTGGTGCGGGTGTGCCCATGTCGAGTGCGTTGACCGAGGTCCATTTGCCGGTGCCCTTCTGGCCGGCGGTGTCGAGTACGATATCCACGAAGGGTTTGCCGGTGACGGGATCAACTTGTTTCAGGATATCAGCCGTGATTTCGATCAGGAAGGAGTCGAGATCGCCTTCATTCCATGCAGCGAAAATGTCACCCATCTCAGCGGGGCTGAGACCCAGCACGTTTTGCATCAGATCGTAGGCTTCGCAGATCATCTGCATATCGCCGTATTCGATACCGTTGTGCACCATCTTTACGTAGTGACCAGCACCGTCCGGACCGATGTAGGCCGTGCAACTGAAGCCACCTTCGACCGGCTTACCGGGCGTGGCACCTTCGAGGGGTTTGCCGGTTACAGGGTCTACTTTGGCAGCGATGGCCGTCCAGACTGGCTCCAGATATTTCCATGCCTCGGGCGTGCCACCGGGCATCAGCGAGGGGCCGAAACGTGCACCCTCTTCACCGCCGGAAACACCGGAGCCGATGAAGCGCAGACCCTTTTCCGTAAGTTCCTTCTCGCGGCGGATGGTGTCGTCCCACTTGGCGTTGCCGCCGTCGATGATGATATCGCCCTCTTCCATTAGGGGAACAAGACCCTCAATCACCTTATCCGTGGCCCAGCCCGCCTGCACCAGAATGATGACCTTGCGCGGACGCTTGAGCGACTGGACAAAGCCCTCCAACGTTTTACAGCCCACCAGGCCACCGGGCGTATCCGGATTCTCGGCCACGAACGCTTCCATCTTGGAAGTCGTGCGGTTGTAAACCGAGATTTGAAAGCCGTGGTCGGCGATGTTGAGGGCCAGATTTTGGCCCATGACTGCGAGGCCGATGAGGCCGATTTCAGATGCTGCTGCTTCAGACATAGTTCGATAGGTTTAAAGTCTGCCAAGTAAATCCTTACCAGAGGGGCTGACAAGCGAAATGGGCAAAGGCAGCACCTACACGCTAAAAATTGCGATTTAACTTTTCTAGACCCGGTCGTCGCGGATTAAAGCGATGTCTCCGCCACACGCCTCACGCCATACGCCTCACACCGCTACACGTAGTAGCCTCCGCTTGCGGATGGCAGTATCTACACGTAGAGCCTCCGCTTGCGGATGGCA
>Ga0136589_1000694_pt1 | contig 16301 bp, 14 predicted proteins | sample AntRauMFilla3764_FD_104640 | JGI IMG/M metagenome (GOLD analysis project Ga0136589, IMG submission 104640) | Saline lake microbial communities from Rauer Islands, Antarctica - Metagenome Filla 3 #764 | ecosystem: Environmental > Aquatic > Non-marine Saline and Alkaline > Saline | place...
AGCATCGAAGTTAATTTTTCTCACCACTCAGGATGGCCTTCAAATCAACGGGGACCTGCTGACCAACCTGCCCGTGGCAGAACTGGAGACACTGCTCAAAAATGCCGCCAGTGATGCTTTTCCTGAGCGACTGCGCAGCAAATCAACCTATGCCATCAAGGCGATCCGCGCCGGGACGCCGCGCGCCCATATCCTCGACGGTCGCATCTTCGGGGTTTTGCTCAACGAGATTTTTGATAAAGTCGGCATCGGCACCATGGTTTATAGCAACGATTACGAATCGATCCGCCCGGCGATCGCGGCGGATGCCTATTCGATATTCAACATTACCCGCAATGCGGTGCAGTCCGACGCTCTCCTGGAGCGCACGCAAGCGTATGTTGAATCCGAGATCGGCAACTTCCTGGTTTACGAAATCGATGGCAGCATCATCGGTTGTGCTCATCTGAGAACCTACGATAATGGTGAAACCATCGAGATCGGAAATGTCTATGTGCAGCCCTTCTACCAAAAGAAAGGCGTCGGTCGCCGCATGGTCGAATACGTCTGTCAGGAGGCTAAACCTAAAGGCGCCAAGCGCGTCGTTGCGCTGACCACACAAGCCACCCGTTTTTTCACAGCCGTCTGCGATTTCAGCGAAGGCAGCTACCAGGATTTACCCAAAGAGCGCGCCACCGAAGCCCAGCAAAATGGGAGAAACTCCAGAGTATTTTATCGGGACCTGAATGCAAAGGACTAGAGCCAATGGACCTTTACCACACGACTGACTTCGATGGCGTATCGTTACTGAATCCTGATGCGGATGCCATGCGCTCGCTATTGGCCAGTCTGGACGAGCCCGCCGCGCGGGAAGCCGACCATCCTGACGTCGCGCTCATCCACGATCCGAGTGGCTGGTTGATCGCGGCTTTCCCAAACGGCACCGTAACCCTGGAGAACCTCGAAGCCGAGGACGGTGACCCACTCTACTTGAATGCCGTGAGCCGCAAGGAAGCCCTCCAGCTATGGCAGGAACTCTCGCAAGGCAAAATCGAGCGCGTGCGCAACCGCCCCTGGATCTGCGATCGCGAATAAGACAAATTTCTTTCAACTCTGAAGCTTCCGGCTCAGCAGTCTGCCATCACGGCGCAGCAGCGGGAAATACAGTGATACAACCCCCCTCGTTCGCATCCACCACTGTTTTCCCAGCCATCGTCATCGATAAGTATACTTTAGTTCACCTAAAAATCTCGGTCAAGTATTTTGACAAATTCTTATAGGTGTCCTTTAAAGTTCTTTTAAAGTTCGTATTTAAAGCTCTTTTAAATTTTTAATTTTTTGCAAAGTAGATGAAACAGAGTAACATAGTAGCATACCGGATGAGCAACGGGGAAATCATCCACCCACGTTGCCGCATACATTATCTGTGGTCATTCGAGGGCGATCTTAGCAAAGTATCCGCGCACGAATTACAACGCCGTCCGCGTTTTCCCTGCAGAAGCGTGCCTACTATAGCAGCGGGCCTGCACGCGGGGGATTCGGCTTTTCATGGCGGGTGTGAATGTCGACATTGCGGGAAAATGATCAATGGGAACATATCGTAAAACTGATAGATGGCACCGTGATATTACTTTTCTTTAAATTTCACTTATAGCGCCGCCGAATTCGCAGAAGCCCGGCGATCATGCCCCAGGCATCGCGCAAAGGATTAACTTTTCCACCGGGCATTTCACGCCACGGAATGCGTAATTCTTTGAGCTTGTAGCCAGCCAGATCGAGAGCCAAGAGCAGTTCCACATCGAATATAAACCCCCGTTCCTGCAGATTCCCGGACACCTGCCGATAGCCCTCGGCTGGGATCACTTTGGCACCGCATTGTGTATCCTCGTAACGGATACCGACGAGCGCACGCACCAAGAAGGCAAACAGGTGAAAGGAGATCAACCGCCCTAGCGGACGCTGTAAGGGGGTTTGCTCCGAATTATGGCGCACGCCGACGCAGCCTTCTTTTACCCCACGGGCAACCGCCTCCTCCATCAAGTGGAGCATTGAAGGCGCATCGACCGCACCATCGGCGTCGACAAAGGCGAGCCACGAGGCTTCGTCGCAGGCGTCCCAGGCGGCATAGATCGCGCCTCCTTTGTGCGAACGTTCTTCAAAGAGCATCGCTTCGACTCGGGGGTAGGTTTTACGGAAAGTGTGGACCAACTTCGTGACCTTTTCCTTCTCTTCAGAAGAAGAACCATCATCGGCCACGATCCAGCGCACGGGCAAGCCGGATTGATCCAGGGCCTCGGCCAGTTTCGGTCCAAAACCGGCCAAGCGGGTCGAATCATTCCATACGGGCGTCACTAGGACGATAATTTGTTCTGAGGCAGGCACGGCGCAAACTATTGTCAGTAGGAAGCAGACATCAAGGCAAAGCATGATTGCAGGACTCGAATATCTTCTTAGCACTATGACTTTATGTTGCATCGTGCCTTCATATGTCTCGCCTGGATCGCAGTTATGGGAATTGCGCTGTGGCTCCGCGTGGAAAGCCTGGAGGCACGGCCGATCCACGCCGACGAGGCGACGGGGGCACATATTTTCTCCCAACTGATTGAGAATTCAAATTACCGCTTTGATCCCACGCACTTCCACGGCCCCCTCCTCTCGCTCAGCACCTGGCCTGTGGCGAAGATTTTCGGGCAAAACAATTGGCAGGAGCTGAGTCTTTCCATGCTTCGGACAGGCCCGATTCTGGCAGGCCTGCTGATGGTGCTGACTCCCCTCTTATGGCTCAAGAGCATCGGGCCGCGGGCGGCGCTGGCTGCGGCCGCCCTACTCGCCTGTTCCCCTCTGCTGGTTTATTACAACCGGATGTATATCCACGAGAGCTGGCTGGCTCTGTTCGGGATGGTGGCGGCGGCGGCCATTTTTTACTTAATTAAAAATCCATCCCGGAACCGCGCCCTACTGGCAGGCCTCGCCGCAGGCCTGATGTTTGCGACCAAAGAAACGGTTGTGATCTCACTGCTATGCTGGGCGGTTGCCGGCGCGGTTTGCTGGTTGATCATGAAAAGCAACACCAGCGGCGAGAACACGACACCGCCAATGAGTGCTTATCTGAAGCCTGCCGTTTGGTTTACGGCCTGTTTGCTGGCAGTCGGCACCGTCTTTTACACCAATGGCCTGCGCGAGCCGGGCGGCATCATCGATGCGCTTCGCACCTACTTTGTTTACGAAACCACTCCCGGGCATGATAAGCCTTTCGGCTACTACTTCGACATGCTGGTGCTGCCCAAACATGTGCTTGGGATGTGGTGGAGCGAGGGCATTGTTGCTCTGCTTGGCATCCTGGCCTGTGTCATTGCCGCTTTGAGAAAGACCGGGCGGGCTGTTATTGCTTTCATCGCGATTGGCGCCCTCCTGCATTTGCTCATCTACAGCCTGATCAGTTACAAGACGCCATGGCTGATGTCGCTGCCCTGGGCACTGGCCTGCCTGCTGGCCGGTTGCGCCTTTTCCAGGAAAACTAGAAGCGAGAGCACTCCTGGATTACTATTACTATACGTCTGTTTTGGTCTGGGGCTTTTCTACCAGGGTCAGCAAGCCCTTCAGGCCAGTGGACGGCTCTCGAACCACCCGGACAACCCCTACGCCTACGTGCCGACCAGTAAAAACATGACGCAACTCCCCGGTTGGTTGAAAGAATTAGAGGACTTTCAGGGCGGCCAAAACATTGAACCCATTGCGGTGATCGGACGGGGATACTGGCCACTCCCCTGGTATTTGCGTGATTTCGATCCAGTCGGTTACTGGTCGGCCCCTCCTGAAGCAATCAGCACCTTCCCTATAGTGTTTTCTATGCCAGCTGATACCGCTTCATGCGGTCAAATACTGGCAGAGACGCATACCCGGCTCCCCCGGAGCCTACGCAGCAACGTGCCGATCACACTCTTTTTAAAGAACGAGATCTGGGCCGCATGGACTGAACAACCCTCAAACAAATGAGCCACACACACACGTTCGAGCACAAGGCGATGAAGACAGAGTTCACACTTCGTCTGAAACATCAGGATAAGAAGTTGGCACAAAGCGCGGCCAGAGAAGCGATTGAGTTGATCGATGAAATTGAGAACAAGCTGAGCCGCTACATCCAGGGCAGTGACGTTTGGCAGATCAATCACATGGAGCCCGGACAAACGCTGTTCCTGAGCGAGCTTTGCTACGATTGTCTGCGTGAAGGCCTGAAGGCCTACGAGAAAACCGGCGGTCTGTTTGATGTCACTCTGGGGCGACTGATCGAACATCGTAAAAACAAGGAGGACAATCCGCCCCCTGAACTCATGGGCCAACTCCTCGTCGCGCCGGACCGGCCCGCGATACAATGCAACGAATCTGGCAGAGAAATCGACCTGGGCGGCATCGGTAAAGGCTTCGCGCTGGACCGCGCCAAACAGCTCATCGAGGAATGGGGCATCGAATCCGGCATCCTCTCGGCGGGGGCCAGCACGCACCTCGCGTTCGGGCCCGGGGAATGGACCGTCGGCTTGAGCGGAAAAAACGAAACGCGAAACATCACAATTCGGGATCAGGCCTTAAGTGCGTCAGGGACGGGCATTCAGAATGAGCATATTGTCTCGCCCAATATGGTCGAGAATACCTCCCGCCACCCCAGGATCTGGGTGCTGCATCGCTCCGCCACATGGGCCGACGTTTGGTCAACGGCAGCCATGCTCATGACTGTGGAGGAACTCAAAGAGATGGCGGACCATTTTGCGGGTCTGGGTCTGTTCGTCGAAAACCCGGATAGTGGCTGCGTCGATCTTATCAACTCCGGCGCTGAGGCCTGAAGCGCATCACATCTGCGCAAGATAAAAGGAACAAATGCATCACACAGCTGTTACTTATACTGGCCGATTGGGCTAAAATAGTGTTGTCTCACAAAAAATTTAATCGAACATAAAAATCCATGAATATATCCCGAAGAACATTCTCTAAATTGGCGGGCTTCGGCGCTGCCGCAACTGCAATGCCGGGCTGGCTCGGAGCGGCACCGGACGCGGACTCGCAAAAGCTCAAAATCGCGGTGATTGGAGTCGGCGGACGAGGCAAGGCCCACATTAATGGCCTCAAATCCCAGCACTTTGTCGCTTTCTGCGATGTGGATGACGAGCGGGCAGCGGAGACTTACAAGGAATATCCCAATGTTCCCCGCTTTAAAGATTACCGGGTAATGTTCGATAAGATGGGTAAAGAGATCGATGCGGTCTCCGTCGCCACGCCGGACCACATGCACTACCCCATCGTATTGTGGGCGCTTGCCCACGGGAAGCATGTCTTCTGTGAAAAGCCTCTGACCCGGACCTTCGAAGAGGCCATGATTCTTAAAAAGACAGTCCGCGAAGCCGGCGTGATCACGCAACTGGGCAATCAGGGGCACGTCGCGGACGGCATTCGGACCATCCAGGAATGGGCCGAAGCCGGCATCTTGGGTGACGTTTATGAGGCCTACCACTGGACCAACCGCCCCGTTTGGCCGCAGGGCTTAAAGAGCTGGCCCAAGGGAGTCCCGGTTCCGTCAAAGCTTGATTGGAACCTCTGGCTGGGCGTTGCCCCAAAAAGGGACTACAGCCCGGAAATCGCGCCCTTTAACTGGCGCGGATTCTGGAACTATGGTTCGGGTGCGATCGGAGATATCGCCTGCCACTCGATGGACGCCTCCTACAGTGGTTTGCAGCTGGGCCTACCCACATCAGTCACAGCTGAGCCAAGTGGATACAGTGACGTTTACCTGCCAAAAGCCTCAACCGTGGTGTTTGAATTCCCGGCCATCGAGGGCCGTGGCCCCGTGAAGTTGACTTGGATGGATGGCGGCCGGCGGCCGACAGATATTCCATTTGTGGAGAATAGCCGCATCCTTGCCAACGAAGCGGAAAACAAAAAGGGCATGGCAAACGGCAGCTTCATTGTCGGCACAAAGGCCTCCGTTTATGCGAGCCTCTACAGTATGTATCCAGCCATTTACACGCGCGAGTATCACAAGGAACTCCTGGGAGCGGATGCAATGCCACCGAAGAGGCTACCTCGCCCGTCGGAAAGCAGCCACTTCATGGAATGGGTCAACGGCGTAAAGACCGGCACTCAACCAAGCGCCAACATCGTGGATTATGCGGCCGACTTCAGTGCCACTGCCCTACTCGGCACCGTCGCTCTGGGCGTCCCCGGAAAACTGGAGTTTGACCCCAAGACACAGCGGTTTACCAACAACGAAAAAGCCAACCGCATGCTCTCTTCCCAATACGAATACCGGAAAGAGTTCCTGCCAGGGTAGTAAGTATTGGTTCTCACGTAAGACTCTCGTGTAACCGTTGGGTGTGCAGTCCAAACGCTAAGGCGTTCGGCTACGGGTGTGGCCCAAACGTGAAGGCGTTCGGCTACGGGTGCTCCAAACGCTAAGGCGTTCGGCTACGGGTGCTCCAAACGCTAAGGCGTTCGGCTACGGATGCTCCAAACGCTAAGGCGTTCGGCTACGGGTGCTTACAAAGATCTGCCAACTGGACAATCTTATAAGTAGTCTCGACTGGTATGCATCGGCATACCAGTCGAGACTACTTCATCCAATTGAGATTAATGGCCGGACCCTTCATCTTCTTCGGTTTTTTGGGCAGCTGTTGCTCGATCCATTTTAGTAGCTCCCCCCGACCTTTTTTTGTCTTGGCGGAACAGCTGAATATTTTGTTCGGCTTGAGTCCCCAGGCTTCAAGTGCCTCGATAAACTGCTCGCGCTGCCCGTCGGTCTTCCCGGAGGAGCTGCGGTCGGTTTTGGTAAAGACAATCGAATAAGGCACCCCGCACTCCTGAAGCCATGAAGCAAAGGAAAGATCGCCACCTTGTGGCTCGATTTGGGAGTCGATGAGCAGCATGACCTGCTTCAGATTTTCGCGCTGCGTGAGATAAGCACTCACCTCCCGGTTGAACTCGCTCTGCTTTTCTCTGGAAAGTTTCGCATAGCCATAGCCCGGCAGGTCCACCAGCGTCCAGGCCTCATTCACGCTGTATAAATTGATGCGCTGCGTCTTACCCGGCTTGCTGGAGGTATGGGCTAACTCCCTGCGCTCAGCCAGGGCATTGATCAGAGAGGATTTCCCCACATTGGAACGCCCGATAAAGGCAAACTCAGGCAAATTCGACGGCAGGCAATCCTCCAGGCTGCCGGCACTCACTCTGAGCTTTACTGATTCTATTTTCATTTACGCAGGAGAAGAACGAACTGAACCCCTAAATGCACGTCAAAACTGCACGCATTGAGAATTCGCCCGATGCAAACGGAAACGACGGGGACAGATTTCTCTGAAAAAGGGTTGTCCTTAGGCGGAAAGATAGACTGATATTGGCGCTCAACGAAAAACCTCAAAATTAGTAAAAAAATGGCTATCGACATTAAACCCGCAGAATCTTGTGCTTATGCATGTGTCTCCCTTGGTGAGGTGATGCTCCGTCTCGATCCCGGAGAGAATCGAGTGCACACCTCGCGCAATTTTAATGCTTGGGAAGGTGGCGGAGAATACAACGTCACCCGCGGACTACGCCGCTGCTTCGGACTCAAAACAGCCGTGGTCACTGCATTTGCCGACAACCCGATTGGGCGACTTGTCGAGGACTTCATCTTACAGGGCGGTGTCGATACGGATTTTATCAAATGGGTGGACTACGACGGCATCGGCCGCGAAGTCCGCAATGGCCTGAACTTTACCGAACGTGGCTTCGGGATTCGCGGCGCAGTCGGCTGCCCGGACCGTGGAAATACCGCTACCAGCCAACTCAAGGCAGGCGATATCGACTGGGAGGAAATTTTTGGTCGTCGCGGTGCGCAATGGTTCCACACCGGGGGCATTTTTGCCGCCCTAAGCGAGACGACACCTGAGGTCCTCCTCGAAGCGGTGAAATGCGCAAAGAAGCACGGCACCATTGTGAGCTACGACTTAAACTATCGCCCCTCCCTCTGGAAGGACTTTGGTGGACTGAAGCGATGCCAGGAAGTCAACCGCGAGATCGCCCGGTATGTCGATGTGATGATCGGCAATGAAGAGGACTTTACCGCCTGCCTCGGCTTTGAAGTTGAAGGTGTTGACGAGAACATTTCCCACATCCCGGTTGAAGCCTTCAAAAACATGATCAAGACCGCGATCAAGGAATTCCCCAACTTCAAGGCTACCGCGACTACCTTGCGGGCGGTGAAGACAGCCACGATCAACGACTGGGCAGCCATGGCCTGGCATGACGGCGAGTTTTACGAATCCATACAGTTCCCCAATCTCGAAATCCTCGATCGTGTGGGTGGTGGCGACAGCTTCGCCTCAGGCTTCATCTACGGTTTCCTCAGCGAAAACGATCCTCAGGAAGCGGTTGATTATGGCTGCGTGCACGGTGCGCTGGCCATGACGACGCCGGGCGACACCACCATGGCGACTTTAAAGGAAGTCCAAAAGATCAAGAGTGGCGGCGGAGCGCGAGTGGAGCGCTAGAATTCACCAGCCTAGGCCTTTGGCCCTCTCCCCTTCAGGGGAATTCACAATACGTCTCCCGGTCTTTACCTCTTGACCGCGACAGGGCGACTTCTAAGTTAACCTTCATTTGCATAGCCCACACCGCACAGTAAAATCTATGACGCTCAGCCGCTCCTTTATTATCTTTGTATTTACGGTCTTGCTGGCCGTTTCGAATGGTTCTCTGGCGCAGCAATCACAAGATCCCGAACTGCTTCGTCTCGGCAACGGCATTGCCGCCGTCGCCGAAGGGCAGATCATCACGGTCCAAGAGCTAAGGCAGGAACTCGAACCGATTATTCCCCGCCTCCGGGCCGAGTCAAAAAATGCGCAGGATTTCAGTCAGCGACTCGATAAACTCAGCCGCGAAGTCCTGCAAAACATGATCGACCGCATCATCATTGTTAAAGCAGCCGAGAAGAAAGGGCTCATGATCCCGCAGTCTTATATCGACCAGGAATACGCCGATGTCCTTGCCCGTGACTTCGACGGCAACCGAAGTCGCTTTCTCGAATACCTCCGTGAGCGTGGAGATACCGCCCGCGATTTCCGGAAGCGCATCTATGAACGTGTCGTGGTCAATGTAATGCGGCAAGAAAACCGAAGATCGCAGTCGGAGATCAGCCCCGAGCGCATCGAAGAATTTTACGTAAAAAATAAAATCCGCTTCTATCAGTCCGAGGCGCTACATCTGCGCCAAATCATTCTGAGTCCGATGGCTGACGAAGGGCTTGTTCCACTCCGACAAACTGCCAGGCAAATCATCCGCGAGCTCGAAGCAGGAGGAAACTTTGCCGATATCGCCCGCAAATACAGTCAGGATGAGATGAGCCGACGCGGCGGGGACTGGGGCTGGATCGAGCGTAAAGATATACGCAAGGAACTCAGCGATGCTGCATTTGCACTGAAACCGGGTGAATACAGTGCACCTATCGAGCTGAATGACACCATTTTCGTCCTCTACGCAGAGGACAAACGCGAAGAGATGATTCAACCGATCACGCAGGTGCGCGATATCATCGAAAATGTGCTGGTGGGCGAAATCGCCCGGGAAGCTCAAGAGCGCTGGCTGCAGGAAATGCGCAACCAGTCTTACGTGCGCTACTTTATGTGATGAGTAGCCGTGCTACATTGATACCGCCAATTTTTATAATTTACCCCACAATTCGAACCGTCTTAACTCAATAACCTATGCAATACTTCGACTGCGATAAAATACAATACGAGGGTGCCTCCTCGAAAAACTTGTTTTCTTTCAAGCAATACAATCCCGACGAGCTCGTCGAAGGGAAGCCAATGAAGGAGCATCTGCGCTTTGCCGCCCCCTACTGGCATGTGATGCGTAACGTCCTGGGCGACCCCTTCGGTGGCGGCACCGCTGTAATGCCGTGGGATGATGGCTCCGACTCAGTCGATAACGCCCTGAAGCGCATCGATGTCTTTTTTGAGTTCCTCGAAAAAATGGGGATGGAATACTACTGCTGGCACGACCGCGACATCGCTCCGGAACTAAGCAACCTCGCCGAATCCAACAAGGCCTTGGATGCCGTGGTCGCGAAGCTGAAAGAAAAGCAAGCCGAGACCGGCGTGAAACTCCTCTGGGGCACCGCCTGCCTATTCGCCCACCCGCGCTACTCGCAGGGTGGTGCCACCTCGCCCGACCTGAACGTGTTCAACTACGCTGCCGCTCAGGTAAAGAAGGCCCTGGAATGCACAAATGAACTTGATGGACTCGGCTACACCTTCTGGGGCGGCCGTGAAGGTTATTCCACGCTACTGAATACCGATATGAAGCGGGAACTCGATAACCTCGCCGCCTTCCTCCACATGGCGGTGGACCACGCGAAAAAGATCGGGTTTGACGGTCCTTTCTACATCGAGCCGAAGCCGCGTGAGCCCTCCACCCACCAATATGATTCGGACTCTGCTGCCTGCCTGAACTTCCTCCGTGAATACGGCCTGATGGATAAATTCCGCCTCAATATCGAGACAAATCACGCCACCCTCGCCGGCCACACGATGGAGCATGAGCTGACTGTCGCGATCAATGCAGGGATGCTCGGCAGCATCGATGCCAACCGCGGTGATGAACTCATTGGCTGGGATACCGACCAGTTCCCGACCGACGTTTATTTGACCACTCAAGTCATGCTCAAAGTTCTTGAGATGGGTGGCTTCAAAACCGGTGGCCTCAACTTCGACGCCAAACGTCGCCGCGAATCCCACGAGCCAATCGACCTGATCCACGCCCACATCGGCGGCATGGATGCCTTTGCCCGGGGCCTCAAAATTGCCGCAGCCATCCGCGCCGATGGTCGACTCAGTGATTTCGTAAAGGAGCGCTACAGCAGCTTCGATAGCCAGCAGGGCAAAAAAATCAAAGCCGGAAATTCCAGCTTTGAAGAGCTGGAAGAACTCGCCCTGAAGAATGGTGAGCCGGTTGTCGGCAGTGGCCGTCAGGAAATGCTTGAAAATTTAATCAACGAGTTTCTGTAAAACACATCCCATACTTATTTGTAGCAAATAAGTATGGGTGTTTTCGGACTCCGGGATGGAAATTACATTCGGGAACATTACCTGCAAGCCGCTCCGGGCACTGGTAACGCTCCCGAATTGACGAATCACGACTAACCCACCAGCCGCTTCCAAAAGTACCGCCTCACCGATAAGGGAACGAAAGTAATTTTGAAGGATGAGATATGAGGTGCCTAATGAGTGCACGACCCCGTCTATGCTAATCGCAATTGAGACGAAGCAGTTGTCACTGCACAAATCAAGGCCTTCGAATCCCGCCGCACCTACCGACAAGTCAACACCCTTCACCGCCGCTCCCCTGATCCGCGGGTATTGAGTTTGCGGGATTTGTTGATGGCGCTAAATCAGTAGCATAGGCTTTTGGTAACAGTTTTATAACCAAATTGATATCTTAAATGACACCCAGAGCTCTCCAATCCCAGATCGCCCTCGGCGAGGACAGCAAGCGCCAGTTCAAAGTAGATGTGCGCAACGCAGAGTCCTTGGCGGCGGAGATGGCGGCGTTTGCCAATTCGGAGGGCGGCACGATTCTGATTGGCGTGGCCGATGGTGGTGCGACGCCTGGGCTGGTCACCGCTGACGTTTCCCGCATCAACCAACTCATCAGTAACGCCGCCAGCCAGTTGGTGCGGAGTCCGTTGGCGGTGCAGACGGAGAATGTGCCGCTCGGCGAGGGTCGGGTGGTTATCGTGCGCACCGTGCCCAAGGGGATCGACAAGCCGTATTTCGACAAGAACGGGGTGATCTGGCTGAAGACGGGTGCTGACAAGCGACGGGTGAATTCCAAGGAAGAGTTGCGCCGACTGTTTCAGTTTTCCGATCAGTTTCATGCCGATGAGCTGCCGACCAAGGCCGGCATCGACAAGCTCGACAAGCTCCGTTTCCGTGACTTCCTGCGCGATATTTACAAGCGCGAGTTCCCAGACACGGAAGAAGAGCGTCTTCGAAGAACTGCTGGTCAACGCTTTGGTTCACCGCGATTATCTGGTCAACGCGCCGATCCGGCTGTTTGTCTTCGACAACCGCATCGAAATCATCAGCCCCGGCCACCTGCCCAACAACCTGACCGTGGAGAAAATCCGCACCGGAAACTCCAACATTCGGAACCCAATCCTGGTCTCCTACGTCGCCAAGGGCTTGCTACCCTACCACGGACTCGGATCGGGCATCAAAAGAGCCTTGGAGCAGTGGCCGCAAATTGAGTTTGCCGACGACCACGATGGCTGCCTTTTTACGGTCACAGTGACCCGAAAACCCGTCGAAACGCTCGATTTAGTTGATGAAAGTGCACCTAAAAACGAAAATGCATCGAGAAATGCACCTAAAGCCGATAATTTAAAGAGTCACGCGAACCATTTATCGGGTCAAATTGACCCGATAAATGACCTTTTAAACAAGATTCGGGAAAGTCCTCACGCGGATTATGCCACCCTAGCCCGAACTTTCGAGGTGAGCGAAGCCACGGTGAAACGGAATATTCAAAAGCTAAAGCAGCAGAACCGTCTCCGTAGGGTCGGCTCAAAGAAGACAGGATACTGGGAGGTCACCGAATGAAATTTCAAAAAATCGAGCTCACCATCTAAAAGGCCTTTCTCGGGACGGAGAAGATTCAGGTCGCCGGGAAAAGCCTGAAAACAAAACCGAACTGGAAAATGCCATTCGGGCAGTCGAAGCCCTGAAATCAGAACTCAGCTAACCAATACCCCTACGACTAGACTTTACTCCGATACGCTCTCTGTTTTATATGACAGAGTCTCCCGGTTAATCCCACTCTCAACTGTAAAATATGTCCTACGCACTCGGCATCGATTCCTCCACCCAAAGCTGCTCCGCCATCGTCATTGATACGGAAACCGGCAAAATTACTGCGGAAGCTTCCGTCAATTTTGGTGAACGCCTCCCCCAATACGGGGCCCCCCAGGGCTTCCTCCCGGACGGCTCGGATGGAGAAATCCACTCCGACCCACGCATGTGGCTCGACGCCCTTGATATTCTGCTCGAAGAGTTAAAGGGGCACTGCGACTTGTCCAAAATTGCCGCCATCTCCGGCGCCGGCCAACAGCACGGCTCGGTCTATCTCAACGAGGGGTGGTTCGACACGATAACATCACTGTCACCATCACTTCCACTCTCCACTCAAATGGACCCTTGCCTATCAAGGTCCACTTGCCCCATTTGGATGGACACCTCCACGGGCGAAGAGTGCAAAGAGATTACCGCTGCGGTGGGGGGCGGTGAAACCGTCTGTGCAAAGTCCGGGTCTATCGCGATCGAGCGCTTCACTGGCCCACAGATCCGCCGTTTCTACAAGCAGGATGCCGAGGCTTACGCCGCGACGGCGCGCATTCACCTCGTCAGCTCGTTTCTGTGTTCGGTGCTCTGTGGCGCAGACGCCCCGATTGATACCGGAGATGGTGCGGGCATGAACCTGCTCAACATTCAGACCTGGTCCTGGGACGAAGAACTGCTCGCCGCCACCGCACCCGGACTGGGCAGCAAGCTCCCAACCGTCCAACCAGGCCAAACCACTGCCGGGCAAATTGCACCCTACTTTGTCGAAAAGTTCGGATTCAACCCAGGCACACCGATCACTGTTTTTACGGGCGACAACCCCAGCAGCCTAGTCGGCATGGGCGCGAGTCGACCGGGCAAACTCGTCATCTCACTCGGCACTTCGGACACATTTTTTGCAGCCATGCCCGAAGTGGTCGCCGACCCGAATGGTTACGGCCACGTTTTTGGCAATCCGAACGGCGGCTCAATGTCCCTGCAATGTTTCGTCAACGGTTCCCTCGCCCGCGAGGCAGTCAAAGATAAGTTTAACTACGACTGGGATCAGTTTTCCGCCGCTTTTGCCAACACGCCTGTCGGCAACGACGGTAAGGTCATGGTGCCCTTCTTTCGCCCGGAGATCAGCCCCCGGGTGGATCTGAATGCGCCGATCCTCAAGGGCTCGGAGGCTTTCGAAAACTGGAATGAGCCAGACGCAGCCATCCGCGCCTGCGTGGAAGGCCAGATCGTGAACATCAAGCTTTGCAGCGAGTGGATGCAACTCAAGCCCGAGGTGATTTATCTCACCGGCGGTGCCTCCAAAAACGATGCCATCGCACAGATCATCGCGGATGTCTTTCAGGCCAAAGTGCAACGCCTCGCCGTCAGTGGTTCGGTCGGGCTCGGCGCGGCCATGCGCGCGGCTAACAACTCGCTCAGCGCTAATTTCAGTGATCTTGAGGCCCAGTTCTGCCAACCGGAACCAGGCAGCACAATTACGCCCAAAGCTGATGCGAGTGCTTACGGCTCACTCGCCAAAGCCTTTAGCGCCTGTCTCGATTAAGAGCCTCCTCGACCTTCTCCTGCAGTGCCCTGCTGTCCTCCAAATCTCCGAGAAAAACGGTTAGATTGAATATGTATTTGTGCCGTCTTTCGCTAGCCAGATAGGTCTCAAATAAGGCCCCGAGAGAGCGGGCCGCATTAAAATAAGCCGGATTCACGCGAAGAATCCTCAGTTTTAATAGCTCATAGCGGGCATTGATCAGTTCACGCATTGCCTCATTCTCGCGCTCGTGCCAGAGTCGACTCAGATTCAGGTTTTTAAGCTCTGCATTGGAGAGATCGGCCAGCGCTTCAATCCAGAGGCGGGAATCCTCCATCGTTTCCATGGGTTCTACTGGTAGCGTGAGCAACTCCTGAAATGAAGCACGCCACCAATCATCAAGCCCAAGGTTCTCTGTGGTCGGGCTATTCGAGAGCACCCGTCCAGCAAGTTCCTCGGCGACATCTTGACCGGCAATACTTTGAGCCATCAGACTTCTGACTCGCCTGCGATCCAACCCACCCCGCTCTATTGCCTGCAAGAACAGGTAGGCATTCAAATCGGCGGCCGGTTCATTCCATTTGCGGCGCAAAAGCGATCCAACAGTTGGTGTGGCGGTAAACTCCGTCCAGTCGATCAAGCGTTTCGACTGGGCAGGTCGCAGAACAATGTAAGCCTTTGTCCCGATCGCTGTCGCAGGCCACTTAGGCAGAAAATTAGGCCCAGCTTGCCCGTAGTTGAAAATCGAATACCGCACCAACAGTGCCTCGGACAAAGCCCGGCAGGTCGTCAGCAAGTTTAATGACTCATCCCAGCGTAAATCGAGATTTACAAAACCGCGCTCTCCAAATCGCACGGAGTAATCACCCTCAAAATTAACATATTCCGGTGGCTTCAAACTCACCAGAATACGCTGTGGAAATTGCAATGCACTGCGATCCAGATAGCGCCCTGCCACCTCCACTATGTGTCGGCTCAATTCTTCGACGTAACCCACCGAACGCCCGTGCAAGCCGATAATTTCGAACTGTGCATTACTCGCCGAGCGTAGATCACTCTTTGCATCCGAGACAGAAACCAGCAGCAGCAAAGCCAGAAACCTGAGGGAAATAACCTTACCAGTCGAAGATGCCATTAGGGCCTATTGAGAATAAAAACGAACGCACCATCGGCCGTCTCGACCGACTGCACCCGGCTCCAAGCTTCGCGTATGAGCGCATATTCCTCAGCGCTACTAAAACTATTGATAATGCCCGATACGATTTTGGCGCCGATAATACCGGGCAAAGGAACTGCCGCACCGCCAATCTGCAGGCGATCAACCAAAAGCCTCGGGGGCGCACCCTCACTATAGCGGACTTTCGCGCTTAGAACGTAGTTACCAGACAATCCATAGCCCGAGATTTTAGCGGGCAAATTCAAATAGGTGGCCCCATCTGCAGTGATTCCCACGTTGGGTCTGTCCGGTCTGAGAACAAGGCCTTTTTCTCCTTCGCTCGCCGCAGCCGCTAAGACACGAAACTTGGCGTCGAGCCAGGCGTTAATTTCCCCGGCACTTACTCGAATCGTAGCAGCGGAAGCATCGATCAGTTGCTGGCGCTTGTCCGTCCACCCGGGTGAGCGCGAAATTGGCCCCTCGATGTAGAAGGCATCCCTCGGGAAAGCGTAGAGCGACCCACGTTCCTCCAATACCTTCGCACGCTGCTGCATGTTCGGGTAGGCATTCAAAGGGAAAAGCATAAGACAAATAAATCCAAGCAGCCCGCCAAACCACACCAGCATGAATGCATAGATGCTCGCAAACAAAAGGCTCTGTTCGAATTTTTCCTTCATTATAGATGCGTCTTTAGATAATTATACCTTAGGGGGCCACTTTGCGAGGCCGCTCGATGGCACGAAAGCAAAGTGAGGACTGCACTATTAGGACGATAAAGCCTAGA
>Ga0136589_1000700_pt1 | contig 16236 bp, 14 predicted proteins | sample AntRauMFilla3764_FD_104640 | JGI IMG/M metagenome (GOLD analysis project Ga0136589, IMG submission 104640) | Saline lake microbial communities from Rauer Islands, Antarctica - Metagenome Filla 3 #764 | ecosystem: Environmental > Aquatic > Non-marine Saline and Alkaline > Saline | place...
CGCGCGCCGTCGTCGACGACGATCGTGACGTCGAACGTCTCGGTTCCGGTTCGGTCCTTGTGATCGTTGAACTCGGGGATGATCTCGAAGGTGTACCGGTAGTCGGCGGTCACTTCGACCTCGTACTCGCCATCCGGCACGTCGTCGGGGACCGTGACGTCGAGCGGGACCTGTACGGGGCTCGCGGCCGTGCTCACGTCGCCGACGACGGTCCGACCGTCGTCGAACTCGATCGGCACGTCGCTGTCGTCGACCTCCAGTGTGAGTCCACGCGCCGTCGTGATCCGCGGATCGAGCTGATTTCCGAACACCATCTCGCCGGTGTTCAAGATGTCGAGCGTCACCGTGGACTCGGCGCCGCTCGGGACGGTCCGCTGGGAGGCGAATAGCTGGAGGGCGGGCGATCCGCGAATCTGTTCGTCGGTCTGTGCGGTGATGCCGTCAGATGCGGTCAGATCGAGCGATGTGGACCGCTCGTCTTCGAGATCGGCGGACGCTGCGGCCCCGGCGAACGCGCCGGCACCGAGGAGGGCCGTCACGGCGACAGCGGCGAGAACGAGCGCACCGAACCGGCCGAGCCGGCTCATCTTCGGCCTCCGGTACCGTCTCCGTCGCCCGCGGCGAATCCACGAGCCAACGACCGGCCGCCGGACGCGTCACATCGAGTCATACGAATGTGTGGTTGGCTCTCGTGTTAAGGGTGTTGAATGAACGTTCAATCAAGAGCTCTTTGTGACTGGACACGGTAGGACAGGCATGAACGACCCGTTCGCGGAGCCGACCGACACCCGGCAGGCGATCCTCGGGGCGGCGTTCCGCGCGCTCTGCGAGCACGGGTACGCGGACCTCACGATCAGCCGTATCGGCGAGGAGTTCGACAAAAGCCCCTCGCTGGTCTACCACCACTACGACGGGAAAGACGAGCTGCTCGTCGACCTACTCGGATACCTCCTCGACGGGTTCGAGGCGTCGGTGTCGGCCGGCGAGTTCGACATGACCCCTCGAACGCGGCTCGACGCCTACCTCACCGCGACGACCGATCCCGAGTCCGTCGACGAAGCGTACGCGCCGGACGGTAAGATCCTCGCCGTCATCGTCGAACTCAGGGCACAGGCGACCACGGACGACGCCTACCGCGACCACTTCGAGCGGAGTGATCGGGTGTTCGAGGCGTTTCTCGAACGCACCGTTCGCGAGGCCGCGGCCGACCTCGACGCCGACGTGTCGGGCGACACGCGGGACGGAACGGAGCCAGGAGACGCCCCCGCCGCGATCACTCCCGCTGAGGTCGCGTCGACGTTACAGACGCTCGCGACGGGCGGGATGCTTCGCTGGGCGACGACCGCGGACCGCGGCTGGGTCGACGACACGCAGCGCGGCGCGGATCGGTACCTCGAAACGATGCTCCCGCGGGTCGACGCCGACGCCTGAGGTCGACACCGACGCCTGAGGTCGACGCCGACGCCTGATCACGAGGCGGAGACGGGAGTGAAAATGGGGTCACAGTACCGAGACAGACAGCGACGCGGTCAGCGGTCGGTGACGCCCTCGGCGTTCATCCGGCTGACCTCCTCTTCTAACCACTCGCGGAGCCACTTTATGCGCTTGATGCGCTGGTGTGCGATGCTCTCGGCGCTGTCCGAGACGACGCGGTCCGTGTGGTCTTGCGCGCGCTGAAGCACGCGGTCGACCATCTTCGCGGCGTCCATGTGCGTGCGGGACTCGTATCCCATCCGCAACAGCATCAACACGGCACCGTTGGCTCCGACCTTATCGAGGAGGTCTGCCTCCATCAGACACCGACTCTCCAGCGGTACGTTGGTGAGGTCGCCGGTGTACGAGTGGTCGACCACCGCGCCACACACCTCCTCGATGAACGATTCGGGGTAGGTACCGCGGCTCTGGAGGTACTCTCGGGCGACGCGCGCGCCGGCTTCGGCGTGGACGTCCTGTTCCGCCTCCAGTTTCGCGACGTCGTGGAACACCGCGGCCACTCGAACCACGTCGGTGTCGGCACCTTCCATCTCGGCGATGTCGACCGCGAGGTCGACGACGTTCAGGATGTGGTTAAAGCGGTAATCCGCGGAGTGCCACGGGTACCAGCGCATCCGCCCGCCGTCCTCTTCGCTCTCGACGCTGGCTGCGAGATAATCTCTCACAAACCGTTTCATCTCTTCGAAATCCTCGTCGCTCACCTCCGTTTCTTTAATCTCGACGCCCACTGAGACCACCCCGAGCGAAAAAATCTTGATTCATTACCATAATGAAGGGGCGTTTCGTTCTTAGTCGTTACGACGGGCGGTAATGAGCGTCGTTCGGCTCTGACGCGCTGCGTATCGACGCATTCGGCCCGCCTGTGTGCCGTGGTCGCCTCGCGACCGCCTTTCCGTCGCCGGGTGACTCTCACCCTCCGGGCGTCCCTGCGTCCGCGGCGACGCCGGGGCGCTTAAGAAGGGTCGGCAACGACCCGGACGTATGCGGCGTTTCTGGGGCGACGACGAGAAAGCGCGGTTCCAGCGAGCCGCAGGGGCGAACGTCCTGGGCAACGCGGTGAAAATCGTCGTCGTGGGCGTCACCGGACTGACCTTCGGGAGTGTCGCGCTGCTCGCCGACGCGGCGCACTCGGTCGCCGACCTCGTCGCCAGCGCGGTCGTGTTCGTCTGGGGCGGCTCCCGGTACGACGACGCCGACGAGACGCATCCCCACGGGCACCAACGGATCGAGCCGCTGACCGCCCTCTTCGTCGGCGCGACGATCGTTCTGCTCGGCATCCTGCTGTTGCGAGAGTCCGCGAGCGTTCTCTTCAGGTCCCCCGAAGTCTCGGCGAGCCCTATCCTCGTCGTGGCGCTGGTGTTCGCGATGGCCGACATGTACCTCCTCTACTGGTACACGGAGCGCGTGAACGCGAGCCTCGGGTCCACGTCGCTGACCGCGCTCGCGGTCGACTGCCTCAACGACATTTATACCACCGTCGCGGCGCTGGTCGGCGTCTTCGGCGTGCTGCTCGGCTTTCCCGTCTTGGACTCGATCGCCGGGGCGCTGGTGAGCCTCCTCGTCGTGTACCAAGGCGTCGAGATCGGTCGGGAGAACGTCACCTATCTCGTCGGTGCGGCACCGCCGGACGGCGACCGCGAGCGCGTCACCGAGGCGCTCCGCGAGCATCCCGCGGTCGAGGGCGTCCACGACCTCACCGTGTTCTACGACGGGACCGACTTGGAGGTCGAGGTCCACGTCGAAGTCGACGGCGAAATGACGCTTCGAGAGGCGCACGCCGTCGAGACGGCGCTCATCACGAAACTCCGCGGCCTGGACAACGTCGGGGACGTGCACGTCCACCTCGACCCCTCTGGCCTCGGCGAGTGGAAAGAGGCCGAAGACGCTCCCTCTGGGATCAGTGTCAGCGGCGTGAGCGACGGGGGAGACCCGGAACCCGACTCGGGCAGTGGGGGCGACTGACAAGCGACCCCGGAACCCACCGACGCCGCCTCCTCGTGACGCGTCGAACCGGCCGAGAGGACCCGCGATCACCGCACCTGCCGTGCGGGTTTTGTCCGTCGCGCTCGTACCTGATCCCATGTCTAGACGCCGCTGGTTGGAGATGACGTGGCGCGACGCGCTCTTCTGTCACTGGCCGGTCGATCCCGCCGTCGTCGCCGAAACGCTCCCCGACCGACTCTCGGTCGCCACGCACGACGGAGACGCGTACCTCGGCGTCGTCGCCTTCGTGATGGACGACATCCGACCGCGAGGCGCACCGATCGGGCTCAGCTTCCCGGAGCTCAACCTCCGGACGTACGTGCAGGGCCCCGCCGGTCCCGGCATCTACTTTTATAATCTCGACGCCGACGACCGACTCGGCGTGTCGATTGCCCGCCAACTGTTCGCGCTGCCGTACTACCGCGCCGAAATGCGCGCGAGACACACCGAGGGCGACGCCGTCGAGTTCCGGAGCCGTCGGACGCATCGCGGGGTTCCGAGCGCCCGCTTCGACGCCACGTACCGCCCGACTGGCGAGGGATTCACGGCTGAGCCGGGGTCGCTGGAGGCGTTCCTCGTCGAGAACTATCGGTTTTACGCCGACGGAAATCGCCTCTACCACGGCGAGGTCGGTCACGATCCGTGGATGCTGCACGAAGGGAGCGCCGACATCCGCGAGAACACCCTCTTCGAGGTCAACGGCTTCGAGCGCCCGGCGGGCGAGCCGATCGTTCACTGTGCCGACCCACTCGACGTGACTGCGGACCGGATCCGGCGGGCCTGAGACGGTCGGGCGGTCGGCACATGGGCGGGCGAGGACAGGGACTGCTATCGGCGGCCGAACGATTACGAGAGCAAGGACCGTCGACGGCAGTCGAACGACTACGGGAACAGCCCGCGGTACTCGTGAGCGCTCGCCGTGCGTTCGAGCGCGAGGGTGTACGCGGCGGTCCGAAGGTCGGGGAGTTCCTTCTCGTCGTACTGTTCGATCGTCTGGTCGAACGCCGTCCCGATGCGGCGTTCGAGCTCCGCGTTCACCGTCTCCAGCGGCCACGAGAACTCCTGTGCGTTCTGGACCCACTCCAAGTACGAGACGATGACGCCGCCGGCGTTCGCGAGGATGTCCGGGACCACCTGCACGTCGCGGTCCGTCAACACCTCGTCCGCGGCCACGGTGGTGGGGCCGTTCGCGGCCTCGACGATGGCCACGCGCGGAGATCTTCGACGTTCTCCGCGGTGATGACGCCCTCGACGGCGGCCGGGATCAGGACGTCGACGTCGAGGGTCAACAGCTCGTCGTTACCGATGAGTTCGGGGTCGTCCCAGCGCTCGCCGCCGCCGGTCGCTCCTCGGCTCGCCGGCGACGCCCGAACCTCACCGTCGACGTACTCCTCGATCAACCCGCCTTCGCTCACGTGGGCCGCGAGCGTGGCGACGTCGAGTCCGTCGGAGTCGTACGCGGCCCCGGTCACGTCGGAGGTGGCGACGATTCGGGCACCGGACTCGTCGAGGAGTTTGGCCGCGTTCGACCCGACGTTACCGAAGCCCTGGATCGCGACGGTCGCGTTCGAGAGGTCTCGACCGAGGTACTCGAAGAGGCGTTCCGTGACGATGGAGACGCCGCGACCGGTGGCCTCGACCCGCCCGGGAGTTCCGCCGATCTCAAGCGGCTTGCCGGTGACGACCTGCGGCACGGAGTGGCCCTCGTACATCGAGTACGTGTCCATCATCCACGCCATCGTCTGCGGGTTGGTGTTCATGTCCGGCGCGGGGACGTCGGTCTCGGGGCCGATCATCCGCCGAATTCCCTCGGTGTACCGGCGGGTGAGACTCTCCAAGTCGTTCTCGGTGAGATCCTTCGGCTCGCAGATCACGCCGCCCTTCGCGCCGCCGTACGGGAGGTCGACGAGGGCGGTCTTCCACGTCATCCAGCCCGCGAGCGCCTCGACCTCGCGCTGGCTGACGGTCGGGTGAAATCGAACGCCGCCTTTAAATGGGCCGCGCGCGCTGTCGAACTGACATCGATACCCCTCGAACACCTCGACCTCGCCGGATTCGAGTTCGACCGGGAGCGTCACCTTGAGCGTTCGTTCCGGGTGTTTGAGTCGCTCAAAGACGCCGTCGTCCAGATCGGCGTACTCCTTTGCACGGTCCATCTGTGCGAGCATGTTCTCGAATGGGTCGTCTGCCATGGCGGGCCTCACTCAGTCCCCCGTGATATCGGTTTCGGCAATACTTGACCGTGATAGTATGTCTCTACCGCGACCGGCGTACCCTGATGTGTGGGGATCGACCGGGACCGGTTTCGCCCGGACTTATACGTGGGCGTCGACAAACGCAGGGTATGAGACGCGGACACGCAGCGGGGGAGCGTCGATGACGGAACAGTCGCTGCACCCGCGCGTTCGGCTCGTGTGGATCCTCCGTGCGATGATCCTCGCCGTGGTGTTCTCCCTCCCCTTCGCCGGCGCGTTCTACTTCGGTCGCCTCCCGGTGTGGGCCCCAGTCGTCGCCGGCGGCGTCGTGCTGGTGCTCGGCGTGACCCACGCCGTGCTCAAGTACCGGCGCTGGAGCTACGAGATCCGCGAGGACGCGCTGTACCTCGACCGCGGCGTGATAACCCAGGTCCGGACGACGGTGCCGCTGGTACGTATCCAACACGTCGACTCCCGACGCGGCCCGGTCGAACGCGGCGTCGGCCTCGCCTCGTGCGTGGTGTACACCGCCGGTTCGCGCGGCGCAGACGTGCAGATCCCGGGACTGACGCCGAACGGTGCGAGCGACCTCCGCGAGGAGTTGAAGCGACTGGCGATCCGCGCGGACGGGGAGGACGCGGTGTGAAACTCGCGCCCCAGTCGGTCCCGTACCGCGCGCTCCAGAAGGTGTCGGGGTTCGTCGTGGTCGCCTTCTTCGTCGTGAACAGCAACGACTGGGGGATCCTCCCGGCGGCCGGCGCCGGGGGAGCGATCCTCCTCGTCGCGCTTGCCTACGAGATCGCCTACTACCAGCGATTCGAGTACGAACTCACAGACGACACGTTCGACATCTCCTCCGGCGTGATCTCGCGCCGCGAACGGGAGATTCCCTATCGGCGGATCCAGAACGTCGACGTGAGCCAAGGCGTGATCCAGCGAGCACTCGGTCTCGCCGCAGTCGATCTGGAGACTGCGGGCGGCTCCTCGACCGAAGGGTCGATCCGGTTCGTCAAGCCGGACGAGGCGACTCGGCTCCGGCGAGAACTGCAGCGTCGCAAGTCGGCCGCGTCGTCCGATATATCTGAAACAACTGGCGATATCGACGAAACTGAAACCGCCGAGCGAGACGAGTTCGGACCGGCTGAAGAGGAACTGTTCACCATCTCGCCGGGCGAACTCGCACTGGTCGGTGCGCTGTCGTTCGACGGACGCCTGATCGGGCTGTTGATGTTTCTGAGTTCGGGGTCGGTCCCGGTGCTTTCGGGGTTTATCCCCGACGCGTCCGCCATCGCGCTCACCGCGACCGCCATCGTCGCCGTCGGTGCCCTGTTTCTCGTGTCGTGGATCATCGGCGCGGGCGTCGCGTTCTCGAACTACTACGGGTTCCGGCTCTCGCAGGCCGGCGACGAACTGCGCTACGAGCGCGGGTTGTTCCGTCGGTACAGCGGCTCGATCCCGACCGAGAAGATTCAGACGCTCATGATCACTGACAACCCCGCGAAGCGAGCGCTCGGCTACGCGAGCCTCTCGATAGAGACCGCCGGGTACGCGCCCGGACAATCGGGCGAACAGGGAAGTCAGGCGGCGGTCCCCATCGCGACGACGGACCGCGTCTACCGACTCGCTCACGAGGTGGAGTCGTTCGGCACGCCGACATTTTCGCGGCCGCCGAAACGGATCCGGTGGCGGTACGTGATCCAATACACCATCGTGGTCTCGCTCCTCGTCGGAATCGCCTTTGCGGTCAACTGGTTCGTCGCCGCAGACCTCCCGTGGTTCGGGCCTATCGTCTTGCTGCTCGCGGTGCCACCGGCCGCACACCTGAAGTGGAAACACCGCGGGTACTGGCTCGGCGACGACCACCTCCTCACGCGGAACGGCTTCTGGAGCCGAACAGTGACGGTCGTCCCTTACTACCGCATCCAGACCGTCATCGACAGCCGAACGGTCTTCCAGCGGCGCTGGAACGTGGCGACGATTGTCGCCGACACCGCCGGGAGCAGTTCTCTCACCGGCACGTCCGCCGCCGCCGTTGACTTCGAGGTTGAGGAAGCGGTGGAACTCCGCGAGACGCTCCAAAACCGACTCCAGTCAGCGGTGGCGAGTCACCGCTCACGGCGAGGCGGGTTCGAGTGGTTCGAAGACGATGTCGACGAGACGACCGAGACTGCCGAGAAGACGGAGCGTGCCGAGCCGACCGAACAGCCCGGTGCGGTCGAATCCGAGAGTGGTGAGACGGCCGAAGACGACGCCGAGACGACACCGGACGTCCCGGACGACGGCGTGATTCGTCCGAACTTTTCGGTGAACGAACGCGACTACTCGGAGCCCGCGGAGCTCATCGACACCGGCAAGAACGCGGTCGACCGCTTCCCGTCGGACGCAGATGTGGCGCATCGGCGGGACGAACCGGAAGTGCAAGCTGAGAGGGGCGACGAGCAGTCAGAGCGCGAGCCGGAAGCGGCCCCGGAGAGTGACTCAGAGCAGGACGACTCGGAGCGGGAAGACGAAGCGGCGTCGGACGACTCCGACCGGGAAGACGAAGAGACGCCGGACGACTCGGACCGGGAAGACGAAGCGGCGTCGGACGACTCCGACCGCTAACCCCGCGCCCGGACTCCCTTACTCGTCGAGTAGCTGTTGGGCGATGGTGTTCCGGAGGACTTCGCTGGTCCCCTCGTAAATCTCCGAGAGCTTCGCGTCGCGGTAGAAGCGCTCGGCCGGGAAGTCCTTCGTGTAGCCGTAGCCGCCGTGGATCTGGATGCCCTCGTTAGCGACCTCGCGGGCGATTTCCGAGGCGTACAGCTTCGCCTGCGCGGCCTCCTTGATGTAGTCTTCGTCGCGCATCTTCAGGTCGGCGGCCTCGTGCATCAGGAGCTCCGCCGCGCGGGCCTTCGTGTCCATGTCGGCCAACTTGTGCTGGATCGCCTGGAAATCGGCGATAGGACGGTCGAACTGCTCGCGCTCTTGTGCGTAAGACGCCGCCTCGTTGAGGGCGGCCCGCGCGATGCCGACGGAGCGCGCCGCAATCGTGATCCGACCGCCGTTGAGCGTCTTCAGCGCCTGGACGAAGCCCTCGCCGTCCTCACCGAGGCGTCGCTCCTCGGGGATCCACATGTCGTCGAAGCGAATCTCGGCGGTCGGACACCCCTTGTCGCCGAGTTTGTCCTCCGTTCCGTCGACGATGAACCCGTCATCCTCCTCTGGTCGAACGACGAACGAGGTGATCCCTTTCCGCCCCGCGTCGGGGTCGGTCTTCGCGAACAGCGTGATCGTGTCGGCGACGGAGCCGTTGGAGATCCAGAGTTTCCCGCCGTTGACCGTGTAGCCGTCGCCGTCGCGCTCGGCGGTGGTGGTCATCGCCGGCACGTCCGAGCCGGCCTCTGCCTCCGAGAGCGCGAATGCACCGATATCCTCACCGGTGTTGAGCGCGGTGAGATACGTCTGCTTTTGCGACTCGTCGCCGAACTCGTACAGCATGTTCCCTGCGAGCGAGGTGTGCGCGGCGACGACGGTGCCGAGGCCGCCGGAGCCTCGCGAGATTTCTTCGAGGCCGATGGCGTAGCTGTGGTAGTCGAGCCCGGCGCCCTCGTATTCGACGGGGAACGGCATTCCCATGAGACCCAACTCGGCCATCTCGTCGATCAGGTCGGCCGGGAACTCGTCGGTCTCGTCGATTTCGGCGGCCCGAGGGACGACCTCCTTGTCGACGAACGACGCGACCGTGTCGCGGATCTGGCGCTGTTCTTCAGAAAGTGCGAAGTCCATACCGATCAGTGTGGAGACAGCGACTTATCCGTTTTTACACGATCGTACACGCCGGTGCCGTTTCCGGTCGGAGTCGGGGCGGGATCGGCCGACCCTGTCCCGCGGAGTCGCCGTGCACACCGTCGTCGGGACCGACGGAAGTTTGCGGCGTTCCACGAGGCTTTTTATGCGTTGTGCCGTAAGAGTCGGTAACTGAATGAGCGGACGAGTACACGGTCCCCCTGAGCCCGACCTCGCGTGGTGTCACGAAGCGGTTCAGGGCGTTTCTCGGACCTTCGCGCTGACGGTCGACGTGTTGGAGGAACCGATGGCCTCGCAGATCTGCGTCGGATACCTTCTCTGTCGAGTCGCCGACACCGTCGAGGACGCCGGTCACATCCCCCCGGAGGCCCAGAGCGGCGTGTTGCGCACGTACCGGAACGCGATCGACCCGGCGCAGGACGTGGATATCGCGACGTTCCGCGACGCGGTCGACGAGTGGCTTCCGGCCGACCGCGACGACGACTGGGAGGTCGTCGCCGAGGCCCCGACGATCGTGGCGACGTTCGAGGACCTCGACCCCGAGGCCCGCGAGGCGATCGTGCCGCCCGTACTGGAGATGGTCGACGGGATGGCGATGTTCGTCGACCGACACGCGACCCAAGGCGGGTTGCGCATCGGCGACCGCGACGAACTTGAGCAGTACTGCTACTACGCCGCCGGCACCGTCGGCAACCTCATCACCAACCTCCTCACCCGTGGCGAAATCCCGGAGGACCGGGCCCAGCGGCTCCGCGACACCGCCGAGGAGTTCGGGCTCCTCCTCCAGCTCGTGAACGTCTCGAAGGACGTCTACGACGACTACACGGAGGAGAACAACGTCTACCTCCCCGCCGAGTGGCTGGCCGACGAGGGCGTCGATCAAGAGCGGGTCCTCGATCCCGAGAATCGGGATTCGTCCGCGCGCGTCGTCGGCCGCACGGCCGAGTACGCTCGGTCGTTCCTCGACGACGCGCAAGCGTACCTCGAGACGATGCCGCTCTCGAACGGGAACACGATGGAGGCGTGGACGGTCCCGTACCTGCTCGCGGTCGGGACCCTCCGTGAACTCAGCTCTCGCCCGGAGGACGCACTCACCGAGACCGGTGTGAAGATCTCCAGACAGGAAGTGTTCGCGGTGATGGCCGTCGCCGGCGACGCCGGCCGAGACTCGCTGGCCGACCTCCGGCGAACGATCGCCCGCACGCCGTTCCACCGGGCCGTCGAACCGGCTGACTAGGTTCTCGTTCTGCGTATCGTTCCGCTCAAAGTCGCGCTCGCGCCCGAGAGACCGCCGGCACGCTGACATCGATCGTCTCCGCCAGCGCCTCGGCCGCGCTCAACAGCCACTCCGCACGCTCGATCCGCGAGTCGAGGTCGCCCGGCCCGATCCGGTACGCCTCGACGAGTTCCTCGACGGTCGATCCGCCGATCCACTCGTCGAGGATTCGGGCGGTCTTCACCGACTCCAGCCACTCCTCGAAGTCGTCGGTCTCGTGCATCGCGGTGGTCAACTCGCCGGCCTTCGACCGAGCGAACCGGTAGATTTCGGCGCGCTCCTCGTTGCCGAGGTAGGTGTCCTGCATGTCGGGGGTGTCGCAGATCACTTCGAGGACGGTGAGCGTCGTCGCGTTGGACATCGCGGCCGCGGTCTGTAACCCCGAGACGATCCGCTCGCCCGTCTCGGGTCGGACGTACTGCTTCGAGGTGGTCTCACCGACCGGCGTGGCGGCCAACCGGTACTCGTCGACGCCGGCGTCGCGGCGGACCATCCCCGCTGCGACGAGGTCGTCGACCGCGACCGCGACGGCGTCTGCGAGGCCGCCAGCGCCCGCCTCTCGGGCGTAAAACGTGCCCTCGAACACGCCGAGTATCTCCGCTTCCGTCTCGGCGAAGCCGGTCGCGACCGCCGAGAGGACGTGCGTTCGGAGGGAGGCGGGCTCGGCAAGCGTCGACTCAACGGCCTCGGGTTCACCCTCGACGTAGCGCTCGACGAGTTCGGCCTCGGTCTCGTCGTCGCCCACGAGCACCGCCTCGCCGTGCGGGTCGAGTCCGGGTCGACCGGCGCGCCCGCACATCTGGTGGACCTCCAGCGTCGGGAGCCACTCCATCGCGGAGCCCGCGTAGCGCTTCTGGTCGCGGACCACGACGCGACGGGCGGGGACGTTGACGCCGGCGGCGAGCGTCGGCGTCGCGCAGATACAGGCCACGTTCCGGTCGCGGAACGCCGCCTCGACGACCGAGCGGTGCCCGGTGCGGAGCCCGGCGTGGTGGAACGCCACGCCCGACCGGAGACAGTCCGCGAGCTGTTGCCCAGTTACCGTGCCGTCGACGTCGGCGACCTCGTCGGCGGCGGCCGCAGCGGCCGGTTCGATGCCCATCTCCTCGGCGAGGCCGTCCTCGGCGAGGCGCTCGGCGAGCGTGACCGCCTCGGTGCGGGATCGGACGAACGCGAGACACTGACCGCCGTCGGTGACCGTGTCGGCGACGAGCGCGGCGGTTATCTCAGTGTCATCAGGAGCATCGTCCTCGCCGGTGTCAGCGTCGCCATCGGGGACACCGGTGCGAGCGTCGTCCTCGTCGATCGCTGCGCGCCGATCCGCTTCGACCCCGACGTCTATCGCAGTTCCGTCGTCGAACTCGACGTGACCGCCGACCGAGACACCGGTCCGGAGGTCGACGGGTCGCCAGTCGGACTCGACGAGCGTCGCGTCCAGCCAGTCGGCGATCGCTTCGGGGTTGTCGACGGTCGCCGAGAGGGCGACGACCTGCACGGCAGGATTTCGGCGACGGAGCGTCGCGAGCGTCACTTCGAGGGTCGGTCCGCGGCGCTCGGTGCCGAGCAGGTGGACCTCGTCGACGACGACGCAGGCGAGTTCGTCGACCCACGCGGCGCCGTTGCGGATGGCCGAATCGACCTTTTCGCTCGTCGCGACGACGATGTCGTTGCCCGCGAGCGTCTCGCCCGTGGCGTCGAAGTCGCCGGTGGAAATCCCCACGTCGACGCCGGGCAGTGCGGCGAACGTCTCGTACTTCTCTCGGGCGAGCGCCCGGAGCGGGCAGACGTACAGCCCGGGACCGTCAGCGGTCAGCAGTCCCAGTTCCGCGACGAACGTCTTTCCGGAGGCGGTCGGAATCGCGGCGACGACGTTCGCCCCCTTACAGACGCCGGCGTCGACGGCGGCCGCCTGCGGCGGGTATAATTCTCGGATCCCCCGCTCGATGAAGTGGTCGACGTACGGCTCGGCGAGCGGCAGGTCGCGGACGCGCATTCAGTCGTCGGTTCGGTCGGACCGTATTTAAATAGTCGCCGGGACGAACTGGCTGTCGCTCCCCGTTTCGATTGGCGTGTCGCGCACGGCTCTCTGAGTGGCCGCGTCCGGTACGTCAGTTACCGTCGTCGAACTCCTGAAACAGCTTCTCGAAGTCGTCCTCGTCTTCCGTCACTGCCTCCAGCGACTCGTCGGCCCGTGACCGGAGCTCGTTGATGCGGTCGGTGAGACGCTGGTACTCGTCGTTATCGGCGAGTTCGGTGGCGCTCTTTTCGGTCTCCAGCATCGCTTTCTTCGACGTCAGCGAGAACAGCTCCTGCATCTCACTGTCGTACTCGCCGCGCTGTAACAGCCCCACGACCATCTCTTTCAGGGTGTCGCTGGTGACCGGTTTCACGAGGTAGTCGTCGAATCCCATCTTCAGGATGTCGAAGTCGGGTTCGACGGCGGTGACCATGGCGACCCGGCAGTCGATACCGCGCTCGCGTACCGCAGACAACACCTCGCCGCCCGAGAGGCCAGGCATCCGTCTGTCCAGAAGGATAGCCGCAACGTCGTCGCCGACTTCGTCGAGGTGATCCAGCGCCTCCTGACCGCCGTACGCGGTTCGGACGCGATACTCGCCGTCGAGCCACGCGGCATACAGGTCGGCCAGATCTGGTTCGTCCTCGACGACGAGGACCAGCGGCGATTGCTCACTCATGGATTCTCGGAGCGACGACGTGTTCGCTCACAGATTCATTCTTTTGGCTGCCTATATTAAAATACCTCTTCGCCTTCAGGTCGCCGCTACCGGACGACCTCGGATCGGTCGCTTATTCGTTCGGGCTGTAGTTCGGTGCCTCGTCCGTGATCATCACGTCGTGCGGGTGCCCTTCCGTCTGCCCGGCGCTGGAGACGCGGATGAACTCGGCACGCTCGTGCAGTTCGGGGACGGTCTCGGCACCGACGTACCCCATCCCGGAGCAGATTCCGCCGGTCAGTTGGTGGAGTTCCGAGGCGAGACTGCCCTTGTACGGCGTCGCGGCCTCGACGCCCTCGGGGACGAACTCCTCGTCTTCGTCCTCCTCCTTGAGGTAGCGGTCGCCGCCGCCGGACTTCATCGCCCCGACGGAGCCCATCCCGCGATACTGTTTGTACTTTTTCCCCTGCATCGTGATGACGCGGCCGGGTGCCTCGTCGGTGCCGGCGAAGTACGACCCGAGCATGACCGCACTCGCGCCCGCGGCCAGCGCCTTGATCGCGTCGCCAGAGTAGCGGATCCCGCCGTCGGCGATCACCGGGACGTCGTGTTCGGTCGCCACGTCGGCGACCTCAGAGACTGCGGTCATCTGCGGCATCCCCGCGCCGCTCACGACTCGCGTGGTACAGATCGAGCCCGGCCCGATACCGACCTTCAGCCCGTCGGCGAAGTCGACGGCGGCCTCGGCGGCCTCGCGCGTGCCGACGTTGCCGACGACGACGTCGGCGTCGACGGTCTCTTTGATCGCTCGGGCGGAGTCGAGCACGTTGAGGTTGTGGGCGTGCGCGCAGTCGATGAAGATCACGTCGACGTCGGCCTCGTCGGCCGCGATGGCGCGCTCCTCCTCGAACGGTCCGACGGCGACCCCCGCGAGGAGACGACCGCGCTCGTCGCGGGCGGCTTCCTCGTGCTCGCGTCGCTGGAGGATCCCCTGCATCGTCACGAGGCCGACGAGCCGGTCGTTGTCGTCGACGATCGGGACGCGCTCGATTTTGTGGTTGTACATCAGTTCGAGCGCCTTGCGCGCCTCGACGTCCTCCGTCGCGGTGACGACCTCGTCGGTCATGGCCTCGCTGACGGCGTCGTCTTCACCGACCTCGAGGTAGGGGCGGATGTCCGTCCCGGAGATGATCCCGAGAACGGCGTCCTCGCCGTCGACGACCGGCGCGCCGGAGACGCCCTCGCGTTCCATCAGGGCGTCGGCCTCGCGTACGGTGTCCTCCGGCGAGACGGTCACGACGTTCTCGCGGCGGATGACGAGTTCGTGGGCGCGCTTGACGCGCTCGACCTCGGCGGCCGTCTCCTCGACGGTCATGTTCCGGTGGAGGACGCCCAGTCCGCCCTCTCGCGCCATCGCGATTGCGAGGTCGCTCTCGGTGACGGTGTCCATCGCCGCCGAGAGGACCGGCACGGTGAGTTCGACGTGCTTCGAGACGCGCGTGGAGAGGTCGGCGTCGTCGGGCTCCACTCGGCTCTCCTTGGGTCGGAGGAGCACGTCATCGAACGTGAGTGCTTCTGGAACGTCGAGCTTCGCAGAGAATTGACCGTCGTTGGTCTCCATATAAACGGTCGTCAGTCGCAGATAAAAAACGTTGCGAGACAGCATAGACGTGCACGTCGTTCTCATCCAGGTTCAGTATATATCCACAGTTGTGGATATTTTTCGGCGATCCGGTCGCACCCGTGAGCGTCGGTTTCCGCGAACAGGTGCGGTCTCAAATACGGGCTCACCGCCCTCGCGCGTCCACGCGACATCGCGTGTCTCACTATCGGCACCGTGTGAGTCGATCTGCCGAAGTATCTCCAGCTAAATTGCGTCTACGTCATCGATTCACAATCCGATTTATAAATAACACATATGAATAGACAGTATCGTGTGGACGGGACTCACACAACCTTTAACGCGACCGAAACGCGTATATTAGGTATGGACTCCGACAGTCCCGTGAATGCGCGTACCGCCGGCCAGCCGATCCGCACTCTCGGCACCTCCTTTACAGCCGGCAATACGCGTAAATTTCGCACATGGACTCGTCGGGCCGCCTGCGGCCTCGACTCCGTACGCCGGGCCCTCGGCTATCGCAGGTTGTCCGCTTCCCACCGTGTACCCATCGGTCAGGGACATCTCCCCTGAATGAGCGTCTCACGCCACCCGATCGCGCTTCGCTTAGAGCGTCAGGTCGGCAGCGCCACGAAGCTTCTGGCGACCGTGATGGTCTTGCCGTTAGTGGACGGAATCTTCCCCGCCTTAGTCATCGCCGGCGTCATGGGAACGGCGACCGGCGTCGTCGAGACCGGGATCCTCATCTTCGGCGGGTCGGCCACCGCGGCCGTGATCCTCGCGGAGATGGACGGCACTCGCAAGGAGATGGTGACCTCCGTGCTGCTTATCGGCGCGGTGATCGTTCCCCTCGCGGCGCTCGAAGCGGCGTTCGCGCCCACGTTCAGGGGCTTTCTCGACCTCCCCGTCTTCGAGCGGTTCGCCGGACTGGTGATCCTCACGGTCGCCGCGAAGACCGCCAGCTCGGAGATCGGTGAGTTCCTCCCGAGCCCGGGCGTCATTATTTCGCTCGGCTTCGTCGCGAGCTTCAATCCCGGCGGCTTCGTGATCGAGACGTCGTCGGAGTACGTGGTCAACGGTGCCGCCGCGGCCGGCGTCGGCGTCGCGTTCGCACTGGCGATCGCGCTGCTGTCGCCGCACCTCCGCGGCCGCGTCGACATCGACCGCTTCCGGTTCGGCTCCGCGGTCGCGCTCGGCGTGCTC
>Ga0136589_1000709_pt1 | contig 16156 bp, 9 predicted proteins | sample AntRauMFilla3764_FD_104640 | JGI IMG/M metagenome (GOLD analysis project Ga0136589, IMG submission 104640) | Saline lake microbial communities from Rauer Islands, Antarctica - Metagenome Filla 3 #764 | ecosystem: Environmental > Aquatic > Non-marine Saline and Alkaline > Saline | place...
AAATCCAAATATTACATGGGATATTGTTCAAAGTAATCCAGATAAACCTTGGAGTTGTTTTTGTTTAAGCGAGAATCCTAGTATTACATGGGAGAATGTTCAAAATAATCCAGAGAAACCTTGGAATTGGAATCAATTAAGTAAAAATCCAAATATAACATGGGAAATTGTAAAAAATAATATAAATAAACCTTGGAATTGGATATGTTTAAGTAAACATTCAAATATATCATCTGATATAGTACAGAAAAATTCCGAAAGACCTTGGATTTCAGATTATTTCATTCAAAATCCAAATATGAAACTGGATGATGTAATAGGTTATGTTGTTAATAAACCTTGGTGTTGGTATATGTTAAGTGCTAGTCCAAACATTACATCTGATTTTGTAATAAAAAACTTTGATGAACAATGGGATTGGGATTTTTTATTTTTGAATCCTTCATTTTTGTGTAGTAAAGATGAAATCTGTAAACAACAAATGATATAAAATTAGTATAAATATTTGATAAAATAAAAATTTAATGGTCATCAAATATATTATCATTCATGGGATATTGTAATGCTTTTATGTTCCGCGCGCATAAACCAGTTTTTTTGTGGCGCGCGAAACATAAACAGTGATTTTTTATGGTTCTATAAAATGCAAAGAGAACCATATAGAATTGAGTCTGATTTTGAGCTTAAAACAGATACAAGTAGAAATGATTTGTATGATCGACTTATACCGCTTTGTGGTAAAGAGATTACTATGAAACAAGATAATGGAGAAATAATTAAATTAATTGTATATAATGAAGATATAATCAAAAGTCTTCTAGAATATGAGTCTTTTTATGTTGATAAAAATGATGGTACTAAATGGTTTACTATTTCAGCAATATATGTGGGACAAGGAGGTTGGGATACTCTTCTTGTAAATACTCATGATGTAACATCTTTACGTTTAGAAAATTTTGGAGGATAAAATAATAATAAATTAATATAAAAATAATAATAAATTAAATGAATAACAATTTTTTTTCACAAATATGGAAAGTTCAAGAAAATGAATTGTTAAAGTTACATCAGTCAGATGATTCTTCAAAAAGAACAAAAGATTTATCTGGAGGAGTTAATATGTTGAATAACAAAACAATGTATATTATTATATCAACATGGACTTTTTATTTTTTTGTGAAATTTTTATGGTTTGTTAAGAAATATTATAATAAAGAAAACCCCTGTGAAACAAATAGTGATTTTGGAACTTATAAAAACACTGAAAGTAATTCAGAAAATACAGATAAAAAGATAAAAAAAAGCTTATTGCGATGTTGGATACTTTATGAATTTGGTTTTGATGCACGTGACATTTTAAAATCTATTAAAGAACAATCAGAAGTAGAAAACGCATATACAGATAATATTCTCGATTCTCATAAATCAAAAAATAATGATCAAAAGGGTATTTTTAATTTAACTCAAAATACTATTGAAAAAATATCTCAATCTTTAAATCAAAAATTAAAAATTACAAAAGGTGTTATTCATTATAATTATAAAAAAAGTATTTTGAAGTATGTTTTAAGTGAGGAACATTATCGAATAATGGTCATTACTGCATTGCCAATAATATTATATAGTATTTGTTTTTATGCAATTTCTTATGGTTTAACTGTTTTTTTAACAGTGACTAATCCATCAAATATTATTGCCACAATTAGTGCATTTTCAATGAAAAATATATTAATTAATTATAAGAAAGAGTTTCACCAATTGATTTCCATTAACAAAGGAACATGATCACTACCTTTTTGTTCATTTAAAATTTTAACTTGGCTAACATCATTAATGAGAGATTCAGACACTAGAAAATAATCTATTCTCCATCCTTTATTTAAATGTCGAGGCATTAAATATGAGAAGAAGGTAAATCCAGGTGTATCTGGATAAAATGTGCGAAAAGTATCAACCAGATTTGTTTCTTCGAGAAGAAGTTCAAAACTTTCTCTTTCTTCTTTTGTAAAACCTGAAGTGTTTTTTAACCCCGTGGGATTATATACATCTATTGGTTTACGTGCAGCATTAAAATCTCCAGTGACTATAGCTCTTTGTTCATTTTTTAAGAAATTTCTTAGCTTTACATCCCATTGTGTCAAACGTTGGTTGATACGTCCACTTCCAGAATTAGGAACATAAACATTTACTAATAAAGTATTGTCTGAAAATCTAATAGATAAGAAACGACCTTCATTGTCAAATTCATTAGGATCTCCTGGCATTTTAGTTTCTACTTTATCTACTTTGTTAGCATATGTTGGTGACAATAGAATGGCAACTCCATTAAAACCTTTCATTGCCTCTGTGCAAGACCAATAAGCAGTCCAGTCTTTTAATAAATGTTTTTCCATATCATTAATAAGTCCAGGATTAATTTTGGTTTCTTGAAGACAAATAATGTCAGCCTCCATATTTTTCATAAAATTTGGTTCTTTTTTCAATATTGCTCGCAATCCAGCGACATTGTAAGTTATTATTTTCATATTTGAAAACTAAAGTTTAATAATACTACTTGTTTTATGTAAAACAAACTTTTCTTCTTTTCAATTTTTTATAAAAAGGTCGACCGCGTCCATTACTCACTCATTGTCTGTCGGTCATCACGTTGAACCACAAATGTTTTTGTCATGTATATATTATAATTATACAACCGTTAAAAATCCATAAGAGTAAAATTAGATAATAAGAAAACAAGAAAGAAATAAATGTCTCTTACTATACCAGAATTCAGAGAATTTTTAAGTGTAAATCGTGATATTTGTGATTTTAGTTCTCTTAATCAATATCTGCACTCTCTTTTTCCAGATGGCCTTGACCCTGTAATATTTCCATCAATAAGAAAGCCGGCGTTGTATGCTGGAAACTTCCTTTTTAAAGTTGATTTCCCACTCACACCAAAAAATTTGCAAGTAGGAGATGTGGTTAAATTACTAAGAGATAACAATACATATGTTTTCAAAGTTACTTCTTTGAGCACAAGTCCAGAATATACATTCACTGTAGAAACCAATGGAGATGAAAATTTAGAAGAAGAAACCTATGAACTTTATGGAATAGAGTTGTATGATGTTGACAGGATAGGATATCACAATTACATGAATTTGAAATCTGATCCAAATGTTGTGATTACACAGCAGAGTGTAGCGTCATTGAATTTTAATCCTGAGCTTTACAAGATTCTTTACCCTGAATCACGTCTTATGAATGATCAAGATGCTTTTATTCATTATATGACACATTCTAGAATAGGAAATGTACAAGAACTATTGAGTTCTGACACTCTTTTCACTCAACCCATTCGCTTACCTAGTGATGTAACATTTGATAATATTGTTGTGGAAGATAGTTTACACCTTGGAGGTAACAAATTAGACAGTATAACAGGAGAAGGAACCGGTTTATTAACAGAACAAGCTATTCAACTCCTGGTGTCTGACACAGCAGATGATCTTCGGGATGAGATCGTAAATGCCCAGAACTCTTATAGTTTGTCTTTTTCTAATATCTTTTCTGTTCCAGATGGAACACTTATGTCTGCAAGTAAAATTGAAGTCAGAGATGAACTGAGTGTTCCTGCAACTTTCTGGTCAAACATAACTCTTCCTCAAATAACACTGCCTTCATTCAAATCCATTTTGTTTAATGAACCAGGACCTATTTCAATTGAGAGAGATATTGAAATATTAGGGGATGTGAATTTTCCAAACATGTCTAATATTCAGATTGACAAGGATGTGTATTTAAGTTCTAATTTGCATCTTACTAGGGGAATTGACATGAGCCGTGTAAATGAACAGATTATGGATGCGTCAAAAACTGTATTCTACAACCAGGTTATATTTGACACTAGTAATATTATTTTTAAACCATCACGTCTCACATTGGATCATTTGACGGTGAATCAAAGTATACAATTACCTTCAAATGTTTTGAAAAATTCTTTTTCAAATATGTTATTTGACCCAAATACTACATCTCTTTTTACAAACAAATTATTCACTCAAATAGCATCGCATTCGAATTGGAATTTTGAACATGATGTACGTATAAATGCAGATTTATATTGTCGTGATTTATTCACTCAAAGTATAAACACGCCTGGTGATACACCTCTTGCTTTTGTCCCTCAAGTACGTTTTTATGATCAACCTTTGTTTCCGAATGGATTTTTGGGTCCACTTGAAAAGATATTAACCAAAGATATAGATGTCAAAGGAAGACTGCATTTGTTAAATGATTCATGGCTAACGTTAGAAGAGCTTTGTAGCTTTAGAATAAAATGCAGAGCTTATTTTGAAGCACCACCTGAGTTTAAAACTCCTGTAACATTTGATCAACCGGTTACTTTTGCATCAAGTCCTGAGTTTTTAGAAGGTAACCTTGTTTTACCAAATAATCTAGTTCTTAATTCTCCTTCAAATATTGTTTTCCTTAATCCTCCTCAAGAACCAGAGCCACCTGATTTGAATGATCCTCATACATTTTCTAATGAAGCTTATTTTAGTAAGCGTGTATATTTTGAACAAGGTGTAGAGGGAATAGTATTTCCTGTCCCAGAACCTGATTTGAACCCGGTATTTGAATCTGTAACTCTTAAAAATCTTCACATAGATAGTAATGTTGATACAATAGATTTACAATCTATAAATTTAAAGGTTAAAGATTTAAATGCATCTGAAAAAGTGTCAGTAAATACATTAGCGGTAAATGATGAAGCAACAATAAATGAAGCAACTTTAGACAAAGCAGTGGTAAATGAGTTGACTGTCAGTAATAAGATCAATGGACTTGATGCATTTTTGCCAGATACTTATGCTTCCTTTGAAGTTACTGACAAATTGACAGTAAAAGGGGATGCTTTTTTTGAAGGTCCGGTTACATTACTTGAGAATCCATTGTTGTCAAAACCTTTGGATGTCTCTCAAGGTATAATTTTCCCATCTGAAGTTGATTTTACAAATACCATATGTACATTTGGTGATTGGGAGAGTAAATATAGTACATGGAATTTCCCTGACAGCATTGAAAAGGTTAATATAAACAAACCTTTGTGTATAGACACACCAGATGTCACATTTAATCATCCATTACACCTGGATAGTCTTCATATAGCTCAATCTGGTCTGAATATAACATGGGATGATAAAATACATACTCCTTTAAATACGCCTATTGTTTTGGAAGGACCTTTGGAAGGATATTGTAATGTATCATGTGATACTTTATTGGTGAGAGACAATTTTACTTTAGGACCTGGTGTTGTTCTTTCAGCTGATCAAGCCTCTTTTACATCTGTGGATCTTCCTCCGTTACAGAATGTCTCTATAGACTCTCTTCTTGTAAAAGATATAACAGTTACAGAACAAGTAAACGATTTATCTATTAGTAACCTGGTTACAGAAAATCATACAAGTAAGAAAATTGTAAGTGAGAATGTGAGTGCATCTAATTTAGTTACAAATGAAATAGATGTTGTTGAATTGGATGCAAATAAAATTCGTGTACAAAATCTGACAATTAATAGTAATGTTAATTTCCCTAGTCCTTTTAACATAAAAGTGCCTGTAAATGCACAAGATGCTTATTTTTCAAATATATCTATCTCCCAACAGGCTCTATTTTCAAATGCACATTTCAATGAATCTGTTCATGTTAAAGCATCTGTATATGATTTAAACGCATCTAATTTACATGTAGATGATTCTTATTTGTCTAATTTAAAGGTTATTAATGCAAAAGTAAATAATGCTCAGGTTTTGAATCTAAACAGTAGTAATTTAAATACAAAAACGCTTTTTGCTGACATTTCACGTGTTGACAAAGAATATGTTAATGATATGGAAGTTGAAGAAGCAAATATAAAAAGATTACATTCAGCATTTGCAGCATTTGACAAAGTAGATATCAAATCAAATGTAAATCAGACATTATCCTCAAAGGTTTTGAATATAGAAGATGTTGCTACTATTGCTACATTAAGTAATAACGAGATACATGTGAGTAGTAATGCATATGTTTCAGGAACAATGTATACATCTAACATGGTGGCTCATTCTAATGAAGTAGAAAATCTAACTTCTTCTTCGGTAAATATTCAATCCAATTTACAAGTATCTGCTCCTTCGACATTTAGTAATCAGGTTTCATTACAAGGAGAGCTTATTGCAGATGCTCCTGTAACTCTTAACAATAAAACGACATTCAATGGAGAAGAAACTGTTTTTCAAGGAACTTCCACGAAATTTAGTTCAAATGTTGATTTCAAAGGGCAAAGTGTGAGTTTAGATGAGGGGAATGTGTCTATAACAGGTCCAAATAATACACTGGCTAATGTGAGTATGACTAGTAGTAGTTTTTCAGGACCTAATATCAGATTTAATTCAACCCCAACTTTTGATTCTAACATAAGAGTTCATGGCAAGAGTATTATGTCTATGATAGTGATTGGTAGACCTAAAGGTGCACCTATTCATAATGTACCTCCAAGACAACAAACAAATGTGAATATGTCTCATGTAGTGTATTTAAATGATTCGTCAATGACCAAAGTATTTTCTTCAGAAGAACCTGATGCACAGTTTGATCTAGAAGTTGCGTTGTATCCAAATGCTGTAATACAAACTAATGCGAATCAAAATTGGCGAATAAGAATCAACTTGATAGGCATGCCTTTTCCACTTGGTATGTTGGGAACCAGAGGAGAGATTACATTACAGGAAAAAAGTATGTATGGTAGATCTCTGGATCTTGGACCTCAATATTCTTTCCAATCTTCCAAAGCTCCTCCCAAAACCGGAGGATATGCTTTAAACACCATTAAGTATGTGATTGTGGAACCCAATGCTGTGTCAGCTGTTATTGAAAATATTGGTCAATTTTCTACATCTGAACAGAGTGTATACAAGGAAGTTTTGGAAATTAAAGAGTCTGGAACCAAAATAACATCATTATTGACATGGTCTATTTATACAATGGACCGTGGAGCATATGATGGACCTGTACAACTACCTAATGGGGAATTAAGTACATCTTTTTTGGAACGTGGTTTCTTGGTCACTGATTATGATGATGTAAGAAGGTTACTTATATTAAATGATGCTTCATCTTCTCTAACAAACACAAATTGTGAAATATATGAAGATAAATGGTGGTCATGTACATTACCTGGACCTCCTGCAGTAGTAAAAATAATGAGAGGACAAGAAGTGTTAACTACTATTGAATCTCCATATCCATGTAGGTTAATAGCCAAGGACTTGTCTCCGATATTATTTATCAACACTTCTGGAGAAAATGCAATGTCTAGGATATCTTCTGTATACAGTGCAAGTAATCAAAACAGTGAAATTATCTATGTTGAAGAGGGTGTTTTAAAAATTACAAATTTAAATAATATGACCACAAATGTGGTAAAAAATGATGTACTAAGAAAACCTTATCCACGATTACCAATTGCTTATATCGCAAATGAATATAAAAAAATATATATATCTTCAGCCTTTATGGAGGTAGTTGATGGTTTTTTTACTGCAATTGGCGGATTAGAAAAGCTTGTCAATAATAATGATTTAATTATTGGTATAAACACAAGTGGGAATGGACCTGTAATGATCTATGACGGACAAGGTAAATTGAATTTTAAAGAAGTAGATGGAGGAATGTCCGTTGTAAAATACAGTGGAAATGATTTAATTGCACAGTGGACAATAAGTAGCAGTGGTGTTAAGGGTTTAGCACCACAACTTGTTCCTTTAGAAGATGGTGATTTCTTGGCTTTGTGGGAAACCACATATAATTCATCTATTAAACTCAAAGATGCTTGGGACAAAGAAAGAATATTTGAAGGTAACATGGTGATGGCAAGACATGATGGTCTTGGAAACTTAATTTATGGAATAGAATTCTCTGGAGTTAGAGGAGGTATTTTAAGTAAAACAAGTCTCTCTTTTGAGGTAATAGGATCAAATGATTCCGCATTTATAAAAGATGAAAAAGGAAACATCACTAATTTGCTAGAAAATAAACATATGATTATACGTTTTCATCTGAATAATTAATTTTTTCGTTTTTGAAACACTGATTTAAAATAACAGCTTCTTGAGATTTATCATTTTTGTCAATAGGATTTTTCTTAATAGCATTAATTTCACGTTGTATGGTTTTTAATTGTTTTGTGATATCTTGTTTACTGGCTTCAATGCCCATCAAATTTTCTTTGTAAGAAGTTGGATCTTCTCCTAAATATTTAACAGCTTGAGACATTTTGGCTTTTGTCTCTGCCATCATTGTATCAAAAGTTTTCAACTCTTCATACAATGTACGATATCTCTGCCCCAAATTATCTAGTTTTTCTTGTACTTCTAGTTGATTAGTTGTACTCATAGGAGCATAAAGTTGAGTTATATTTGGTTGTGCAAATTGACGTGGATCCTTACTTTGATTGAGATAGCTTATAAGTCCAGCAATGTCATTCAAAAAAGCATCTCTTCCATTTTTTGTAAATTTTCCATCTAAATCATCCATGTAGGCTCTTTCGAATTGGTCAAATCTTTCAGGTAATTGATTTTTTTCAAATTTAAATAAATTCAACAACTTAATGAGATCCATTGGATCATCCACAATAGGAGTAGCAGTCATAAGAAGTAAACGCACAGAATCATTTCCTGATTTTTTATAAGAGTTCTGTACAGCTGCATTGAATGCTTTCATATCAGCAATTTCAGCATGGTGTGTTTCTTTTCCAGGTTTATAAAGACGGTGTGCTTCATCTACAATGACTAGAGTTTTCCTTAAAGGATCATCATTTTCTTTTTCTTCTTCTTCTTTACCAAACAAACGTTGTAAAAATCCTTTGTTTTTACCTGATAACATGTTGGTAAATTGACTGTGAGACATACTTTCAAGTCTCCAACTTGGTCCTATAATCTCTTTACGTGCAGAATTATCTGATGGTACAGATCCTGTTTTTTTCACATGTTCTCTCATCTGAATATTACAAATAACTTCATACATATTCTTTTTGATATCATCTTTTAATGAACTTCGAGTTACCCACAAAATGTCGTATCCATAAGGAACAAAACTTTGTGTGGCAGTTGATATTGCAGTGCAAGTTTTTCCGGTTCCTACTCCATGCCAAAGAAGCATTCCTTTGACTGTTGTTAAAGATGGATTGAAATAGTTACTAATAAAATTCTGACTAGGAGTAAATTCAGGCAATTGAGTGGTTTTTTTCAAACAGTCATTCTGTATTTCAATATTATTCCAAGAATATTTAGGATCCGAAAATTTATTTTTCACATAATCTTTAAACTCCAAAAATGTATTAGGTTTATCTTCTTTCTCATCAGATTTTCTTTCTTCTTTTTCTTTTTCATCAATTAGAGGAGGAGCACTTGGTTCTTTATTTTCAAGTTTGTCTCCATTTTCATTTTCATTTTCATTTTCATTTTCATTTTCATTTTCATTTTCATTTTCATTTTCATTTTCTTTATCATCTATTTTTTCAGGAATGGAAGAAAAAGAGTCTGATAATTTCAATTTCGGTTGATTATTACCTCCATGTAAATCATAAAATCCCTGAGGATATGTTTTTCTTAAAAATTTAAAGGTTGTTTTAAGATTTTTCTTAATTTGTTCATGATGAGTTTTAATAAACTCCTCCTTATTTTCATTGTATGTATCCAATAAATGATTATATAATGGACTAGTTGTTTTAAGTTTCAACAAATAATTGTAAGGTGCATCATTTTCTATCCAATTGCCAGTTTTTCTTAGAATTCGATGCATCTTGCTCAAAACATTTAGTCGTCGAATTGCCAAAAAAGGTTTAAATAGATCTTTAAATGGTATTTTTTCTTTTTCTTTTTCTTTTTCTTGTTCTATCTCTTCATCTTCATTGTTTCCTTTTCCTTTTTGGTTTCCACCTTCTGTTTCAAACATATCATCCGAATGAAGAGAAGAATTTAAATCATGATCAACTGCTCCTTCCATGCATATTTTTTCCAAATCAGAAACAAATACCCTTTCTTTTAAGTTAAATCCTTGGTTATTAATATACAAATTAAATAAAGTATCAGTATTTACAATTTTTTCCAGGTTTTTGGAAATAAGAGTGTTGTAAACAAATACATTTAATGGCCATCCCACACGAGGAATGAATTTAAGACCTGCTTGTCCACACTTACGTGTTGCTCGACCAATAACCTGTTTAGTACTAGACTTAAATTCTTGGGGTTCAAATATATGAACATATTTAACATCGTATAAATCAATTCCTTCCTTAAAATCTTTATCTACTAAAAGTATTTGAACATTTTCTCCATGAATATTATTAGGTCGTTCATTAAACGCATTTTTTATTTGATTGCGAAGTGTTTCTGACATAGGATTTTTAGTGAACATTGCACCTTTAGTCAAAATACCAAATCCGTTGGTTCCTTGAAAATCATTGAGACGATCATTATCTCTCATAAACCAATCTTTTCCTTTTCCAAAAATTAAATGTCTTTTTGACGCAATCAAACCACTTGCTATTATACTTGTTCCGTATCCATAATTCAAATCCGAAAAAATAAAATGTTTGTATTTTTTCTTATGTTCTTTTAAATCTTTTTCATCTAAAGCTGCAATATTATCCAATAACATTTTGAGTTTTGGAGAAATAGTAGGTAAATCTTTTAAAAACTGTTCAGGATTCCATGTGGATTGTGTAAATTTGTACATTGGATCTAATTTACTAAAGTTATCAACTCGTCTTATACATAAGAGAGTACGAGGATCTTCAAGTTTAACATTGGCATATTTGTTATTAATATTTTCTTCTTGAATACCTACCTCTTTGGGGGGTAAAACTATAGAAGCATCTATTTCTTTTGTAGAATCTTTTGTAACAATAGCTTGTTTATCACTTACATCTTCTATACTAGATGCTTTATCTTGTAACATCATTTCTACTATTTTAGAGGGTTTCATGTCATATTTTTTGTTAATACATACAAACATCCTATAACCCAATGTTTTATCAACATCATATTTAGTATTAAGACTCATTCCCTTACGTTCATATTTGGCAATTTTACATTTATTTTTATCCATTTGAAAAGATATATTGGGACGAGTTATCCAATCATAAGGTAAAAGTATACATTCTGGTGGCCGTTTTTCATTATCTACTACTCCTTGTTGTTCATTAAGTTTTGGCAAAAACGAAATCCAAATATTATAAATATAACGACGTCCATTACATGTTATACCAATCATGTCTTCACTTAAACTTTTATAAATTCCATCTGATTTATCCAGAGAAGTAGGAAATACAACATCTTTGAGATAAGTTTCATCAAATAATTCCATTCCTGGTGATGATTTTTCAAAATCTGTAACAGTAAAAGCGGTGTATTTGGGATATCCGTCTTCAATAGTCTTTATAAATTGAATAATACTTTGACGGTCTTTGTATTGAATATCCTCCAAATTAGTAACCCATACCATGTCAACACCACCATCTTCTCTTAACATGTCTGTATTATTCAGAATATTAGAAAGATCATCATATTTGTCATATTGTGCAAGCGGGTTTACATATAATCGATCTCTATCAAATCCCTTCACACTAACCATAAACACACAACGGATGGAAAGAAGAACACAAAAAGTTTTAACATACATCTGTTGTGACAATGTATCTCCACTGCTAGTGTTGCCCATTTTGGTTAATAACATTTTGATGGCTTGAGGATTGATTTGTTCAAACGCTTTTTCTACATTTTCTCTGTTTCCTCTATTAAAATTAAAAAGAATAGTCCTAACTGCTTCATAAAAGATCTGCAAATCGTCAGCACCTTTTTTATTTTTCTTTTTAATATCATCTATATCATTGGCTTTCCAAAATTTGGATTTATATATCATCATGGATCTTGTTTTCTCGGATGCAAAGAAGGCACTCATAACACCTTTAAACCAATGTTCTGATGTGTTATTATAGTGAGGAATTATATCTAAGATAGCTTCACAATGCATCGGGTTATCCATTTGACTTTTCATGGTCTGTAGCATACGAACATAGTCCCCTTGATTTACATCCAAACGTGTTTTATCATCAAAATAATTTTTACGTTCAGGATCTAATGTTACTGGAGGATCTCCAAAATAGTTAGATATTTTTTTTTTGACCCAGTTGTATGTAAACATTAATTTCTTTTAGAGTAATGATTAAAATATGTCACATGATCTGGAAGGTGGTGGACTCATTGATTCACTGGGTTCAATTGGTCCAATGATAGGGAGACTCTTTTATAATACAGGAACATCTCCCGATGATAGTACTAAAATTGAAAACAAACCTGATAATGATGTACTTGGTGCTGACATTTCACCCAAACCAAATATAGAAACTGGGATTTCAAGTGCTAATGTGCAAGAACAACTAACCAAGAGTGGAATTGATGGCACTGAAAGTAAGGTTCAAATCATTCCTCCTTTTACAGACCGTCAAAATTGTGAAAATGATTCATGCTGTCCACCTCAAAACTCAAGGTTTAAGACAGCTAATGAATACAGGAAGTACATGATGAAAAAAGAAATCAATTGGACTTCTAAGGTTCTCTTTTTTTCTTTTCTTATTATGCTAGGTATTGTAGGGATATTGTCTTTTATTTTTTACAAAATGATTATGATTGTAATCACTTATGTAAAACAGTTGAACTTTTCATTCTTCCCGAGTGACACAAAAAAGAATAAAGAAATTAAAGAGAAAGCTGAAAACAAAAATGATTTTTATACTTACCAAAAAGGAATAAATAAAACAATTCAAAATTTCAACCACCATAACCGACAATTATGTAAATTTTTCAATAAAACCGATGCTCCAGGCATAATTAATCAAAAAATTTTAAATAGCAAACATGATAATTGGTGAATTAAAAGGATTTTTTCCGATTTCAAGAGTCAGTTTTTTGAAATAGATTTTGGATTGACTAAGTAAATGAACGATATTGAGGAAAATGACAATCTTGTGCATGAGACACTAAATATGTTAGAAGGGCAAAAACAGATGGATATGAATCCTTCTGTTTCAGGTTCTGCAGGTCCATCTCCAATGCAACCAATGCAAACTATGCAACCAATGCCACCTGCACATCAAATGCATCCATCACCAAACATGCAACCTGATTGGAATATGAACCCTGTGTATGCTCCTGATAGCATGTATGGAACACCATCAACTACTAGATATGATGAAGTTCCACAATGTAGATCAATTGTAAAATCTCGTCTTGGATCTATTCTGTGTATGTTTCTTGTAGTCTTGTTACCTTTGACTAAATGGATTCTAATGATTTTGCCAATGTTGGTAGGAAGACCTATTCTTTTTTCATTGGCTTTACTTTTTGTTGTAATGGTGATTTATTTGATATTTATGAAAGTATTTGATATGATTATTCCTTTCTGGCATTAAATTATTAAATCATTAAATCATTAAAACATAAAATGAACAATAAATTCATAAAGGCTCTGAATGTCTTTAAAGAAATGTTCGAACAAAGAGGTAAACAATGGGAGGTTAGAGAAAATCCTGACTTAGACACACACCTAACACTTGTTAAAAATAAAGATACTTTATTAATTTTCAATCTAGAGGGTAATTTGGATCCTAGAACTGTCTCAATCCCTCCTCTTATAAAACACATAATATTCTGTACCAAAAATAAGCTTAATAAACAAAAATTACACTTAACTGAATTATTGGAAGACAATTACGATGTAGAATATTTCACATTGGAAGAATTGCAATATAATGTAACCAAACATCGATTAGTTCCAAAACATGTGATTTTAAAACAGATAGAATCAGAACGCTTGTTACAAGCATTGGAAGTAGAAACACCTATGCAGTTTCCTTATATTTTGACTTCCGATCCAGTAATACGATTTCTGGGAGGTAAAAAAGGTCAAATTGTAGAAATAACAGGTGATTATGGATTAAAAACATACCGAACAATAGTTGGAGAAGAACTACTTTATGATGAAGATGAAGAGGAAGAAAAAGAAAAATAAAAAACGAAAGTATGATTTATTAGGAAGTTCCTAAACTAGAAACATGAGAACCTAATATTAAAGTATTATTTGCATCAACAACTATTTCCAAAGGTCCTGGATCACAAAAATAAGAAACAACTGTGCAATAATCTCCATTTATATACAAACCAGCATGTGTGCTATTTTTACTTGAAACAGTAGCATCCGTGATCCTACAAGCTTTTTCTTTTACTAATATTTCTACTCCATCTACTGGTGATCCATCAGTTGTATTTTTCAAAGTAATATTATGACTTGTATACAAGAAACTCTGTTTACCACTTAGAGAATTATCCCAACAAATATAATTAGAAATAGATGTATTTTCTTGTGAGACAAAAAAACCAAATCCTTTGTTCGCAAATGAAGTACAATTAATAAAACGTGTCCCACGTGTACTAGGAGACATTGAAGCAAATCCAGTGCCTATACACTCTGTGGCAGTACATCCACTCCATAAATTATTGCCTGTTTCTTTGAATCCAATACGTGTCTTAATAGCAGTACAATCTAAAACACGGTTGTGATTTGAATTTTGACCCAAGCGAAATCCATCTTGTACATCCCCAAATTTCATTTTCCCACTCTCTTGTATTCCTTCAGCTATACAGCCAACGATACTACAATGATTGGCTTCCAAAATTTGAAAGAAATTACCATATGTTCCTCTCATTGCTCGGCAGTTCTTAATGTTGATGTATGATGAGTTAGTGGAAATACGTACATTTGAATCTACCCTACGAACAGGGTTTATAGTGTTAATAAATTCAACAGAAGAATGTTTACAATTTAAGAAGTTTATACATGTTGACTTGTTCGCAGAATTTGTTAATATAGGTACCAAATCCTCATCAATAGTTGCTCCATTTCCAAGTATATGATTATTTTCTCCTTCACATAATATCATGTGACATGAATTAAATGTTGTATCTCCTTCATGTCCAATAAAATCTGAATGTCGTAAAAGTCTAGTACCCCCAACCATAATAACTGTACGATTTCCTTTTAACCATAATCCTCCTGTTTCTCCAAGTGATTTGTCTCTTGTTCCACCCAAAACAAAGGAACCTGCAGGTACATAAACAAGAGGAGATGCCTCTAATGCCATGTCAAATGCAACTGTGTCATCAGTAATTCCATCTCCTTTAGCACCATAATCCATGACACTTACCCCAGTGCTTTTCATGCCTTGAAACATTCGTAGTGCAAGGAGTGTGTAAGGTACTAATTTTGAATAATCAATCATGTGTTTGTTAGAATCAGTATCCTTATGAACACATTTTGGATATATTTGTTCCAATTGAGATCCAGAACACCCCATCTGTCCATTTGTATATTTGTGTACATCAATGGTATTTAAAAGATTCATAGCATCTTCGGGTGTAACTGTTTCTTGATGTTTCGTGTATCCGGCTTCATCAGGAGCCAATGATCCATATAATGTTCCAGCTGTACTAGGTTTATTACTAATTATACCTTGATCTTTTTGTTTAAAAACATTATTGCTAATAACTTCTTTGTCTGATATTACTAAACTATTATTCACATTAACACGTTGTCCATCAACTGTACCTCTTAATAAAATATCACCTTTTTTTGTTCCTTGATACATTTCATTTTCTTCTTCTGTGCATTCCAAAACAGCTGTGTCATAGTCTTGGATACTCATGACCTACTTTTTATTTCATTGATAAAATGAAATGAACAAAATAATGTTTTATTTATGATATGTTTATAATTGCATTAATATGCAAATAGGACACTTTTTTATATCATGCAATATTCGCGTCCATAATAAATCTTTTTCTGTTTGTTGAACAGATGGTGGATTTGGATACAACTTCTCTAAAAAAATAAAATCTTTTCATATTATTAAAAAAAAAATAAAGTAATGACATTTTAAATATAATTTACAACAAATCTAAAAGTTCTTGATTATTGAATAAAATGGCAATATCTTTTGGAATTAGAATTCCTTGACCTGTCGTCAAAATTTTTTCACGTTGATGTATTGGAATTTTTTCCAAAAGCAACT
>Ga0136589_1000730_pt1 | contig 15802 bp, 14 predicted proteins | sample AntRauMFilla3764_FD_104640 | JGI IMG/M metagenome (GOLD analysis project Ga0136589, IMG submission 104640) | Saline lake microbial communities from Rauer Islands, Antarctica - Metagenome Filla 3 #764 | ecosystem: Environmental > Aquatic > Non-marine Saline and Alkaline > Saline | place...
CACGGTCGTCGTCCCGATCGGCGGCGGCGGGCTGATCTCGGGCGTCGCCGTCGCGGTCAAAGAACGACTCTCCGACGTTCGGGTCGTCGGCGTGCAAGCCGAGGGCGCCGCGTCGGCGGCGAAATCGCTGGAGGCGGGCGAAGTGGTGGAGATCGACAGCGTCGACACGATCGCCGACGGGATCGCCACCCGGTCGGTCGGCGAGCAGACGCTGGGGATCATGGCGGAGTACGTCGACGAGGTCGTCGCCGTTGACGACCGCGAGATCGCGCTGGCGCTCACGCTGCTCCTCGAACGCTCGAAGACGCTCGTCGAGGGTGCCGGCGCGGTCGCGCTCGCCGCGGTCCTCTCGGAGGCGTTCGAGTACGACGACGGCGAGACGATCGTCACCGCGCTCTGCGGCGGCAACATCGACCTCAACCGACTCGGCACCGTGGTCCGCCGGGGACTCGTCCAGATGGGCCGGTATCTCAAGATCACGATCGATCTGAAGGACCGACCCGGAGAGCTCGAGCGCGTCTCCAGCATCGTCGCACGCACCGGCGCGAACGTGTACGCGGTCCACCACGACCGCACCTCCCGCGACGTCGCGGTCAACGCGGCCGAACTCGAACTCGAACTGGAGACCGACGACGCCGAACACGCCGCCGACATCGTCGACGCGCTCGAAGCCGACGGCTACGAGGTCGAAATTCAATCATAAAAGGGTGGACGCAATCGCGGTCCGAACCAACGCGGCGAGCCGTTCGCTACCCGCGCCGGTGCGCGAGTAGCGCCGCCGCGAGCAGTGCGACGACTGCGACGAGCGCGCCGAACCCGGGCGTGTCGTCGTTCGTCGTCGCGTTATTGGTTGTCCCGTCGTCGCCGTTCATCTCGTCGTCACTGTCCATTTCGTCGTCACTGTCCATCTCGTTGTCGTCGTTCATCGCATCGTCGTCGTCCATCCCGTCGGTATCGGCTCCAGTGACCGTCACGTCCGCGAGCGACATCACCGGACCGCCGGCCGCGACGTAGGGGCCGTCCTCGTCGCCCTCGGTCGCCGGGAAGTCGTACGCCTCGTTGTCGTTCGTGTCCTGGTGCGCCATCGCGAACACGGAGTCGTCCGCACTCAGCGGCTCGTCGAGGGTAATCTCGACGTCCTCGTGGGTACCGGGTGCGAGGTAGTCGCTGGTGCCGCGGATACTGTCGAACACCGCGCCGTCAGCCAGCGACGAGTCGTGAACCGTCACGAACCCGCCGTCGTGGAGCGTGACCTCGTCGACGACGACCGTCTCGCCGTCGGTCTCCTGATCGGCGGCGGCAACGTGCGCCGTCACCGAGGCGGTCGCGCCCGTCATCACGATCCGGTCGTTCCCGTCGAGGAAGGGACCGTCCGCGCCGCCCTGGGTCTCGACGAAGTCGTACGTCTCGTCTCCGTCGGAGTCGATGTGCGGCATCGCGAGCAGTTGATTCGTCTCGCGGAGCGGCTCGTCGAGTTCGACCTGAACGTCCTCGTGGACGCCCGCGGAGAGGTACTCGCTGGTCCCGCGAACCGAGTCGAACGTCGCGCCGCCGGCGAGCGAGGCGTCGTGAATCGTCACGAAGCCGCCCTCGCTCAGATCGACGCGCTCGACGGTGACGGTCGTCCCGTCCGACGACTGCCCTTCGAAGGCGACGCCGGCGGAGACGGTCACGTTTCCATCGTCCATCACGAGGTCACCGCCGTCGGTCGTGTAGGGGCCGTCTTCCTCGCCTTCGGTCGCCGGGAAGTCGTACGCCTCGTTGCCGTTCGTGTCTCGGTGCGCCATCGCGAACAGCGCGTCGTCCTCGGTCAGCGGCTCGTCCAGCCGGACGACGACGTCTCGGTGGATCCCGGGTGGGAGGTAGTCGCTGGTGCCGCGGATGCTGTCGAACACCGCGCCGTCCGCCAGCGACGAGTCGTGCATCGTCACGAAGCCGCCCGACGGGAGGTACACCTCGTCGACGACGACGACGTTCCCGCCGCTCGCCTGGGGAGAGAACGCCGCGGCCGCCTCGTCGTCGAGTTCGGCGTCGAACGGTGCCATCACAATCTCGTCCTCACCGCCGAGGAATGGACCGTCTTCTTCGCCCTCAGTCGCCGGGAAGTCGTACGCCTCGTTGTCGTTCGTATCCTGATGCGCCATCGCGAACAGCCGGTCGTCGTTCTGCAGTTCGTCGTCGAGTTCGACGCGGACGTTCTCGTGGACACCCGCTTCGAGGTAGTCGCTGGTGCCGCGGATGCTGTCGAACACCGCGCCGTCCGCCAGCGACGAGTCGTGGACCGTCACAAAGCCGCCCTCACTCAGTTCGACGCGGTCGACGATTACGGTGGACCCTTCGGTGGGCTGGTCGGACGCGGTGACGGTCGCGGCGACCGTCACGTTCGCGTCGTCCATCACGATGTCGCCGTCGGCCGTGTAGGGCCCGTCGGCCTCGCCGTTCGAGGAGACGAACGTGTACGCGCGGTCCTCGTCCGTGTCCTGATGGGCCATCGCGTGGAACGTGCCGGACTCGACCGCCGAGTCGAGCGTGACCGTCACGTTCTCGTGGCTGCCCGCCTCCAGGTACGCGCTCGTCCCGACGACGCTGCCCAGTACGTCGCCGTCGGTGAGCGTGTCGTCGTGGATCGTCACGAACCCGCCGTCGGGGACCGTGGCCTCGTCGACGACGACCGTCGTTCCGCCCGCGGTACCGTCGTCGAACGTCACCCCTGCCGTCTCGTCCGCGGTTGATTGTGCCGCTGCGATCGCCCCTGCCGGGCCGGCTAACGCCGACACGACGAGGACTGCTACCATCGTCAGTGTGAATGCGCGTTGACGCATACATCGACCGACCGAGAGTATATAAAAAGAGATTTCCCGAACTCCCGCCGCGTTCTCACCCAATTTCACACCCAAACGGACCCAGATAGCGACTAGAGCGCCCGAGAAGCCCATCTACTGTTCGGATACTATCGGAGACAGCCGCGGCTCACGCGCTCGTCGAGTATTTAAATAGTCACAGAAACGGTGGGCTACATCCGGCACCGCCAGACGTCTGCGGACCGGTCCGAGGCGGACGTCAGTCCCAGGTGATCCAGACCAGGAACAGCAGTCCGAGCGTCTGGAGGACGTGCATCGCCATCATGCCGCGCCACGCGATGGGCGGGACGGCCTCCGAGGCGAACCACGCGGACAGCTGTGGGTCGACGAGGTAGATATACAGCGCGAAGGCGTTCTCGCCGAGGAGGAAGGTGCCGAACATCGCCAGTCCAAGCGCGTGCTTCGAGCGGAACTGGACGTAGTTCCGTCCCCACACCCAGACGAGCGCGAGCAGCAGGGCGACATTGAGCGCCGCAGAGGCCCGCGCGACGTCGAACCAGACACTCATCGTACCTCCTCTACCGAGTGACGTGGTTTAACGGCTTTCCCAAATTCGTTCCGAATCTGTCCCTGAACGGGTGGTCGTGGGGTCGGCGATCCTTCCATGCCAGCGGCGGCGGCGGACGCCGGCTCGTCGTCACTCGTCGTCATCGATTTGCTCCATGATCGTTTCGATCGTGTCCCAGTGCTGTCTCGCTCGCGTCGTGGGGAGATACACGGCCCCGTAGTCGTCGCCGCTGTTCTGGAGGACGTCGTTGTCCATCAGCACGTCGAGGTGGTGGCGAACGGTCTTGTAGTCGAGGTCGAGGTCGTCCGCGAGCTGGTTCGCGTTGCGAGGGCGCTCGTCGAGCGCGCGCAGGAGCCGAATGCGGTTTCCACCGCCACGGGTCCCGGTCAACACGTACCAGAGTGCCGCCTCCATCGTCTGTCGCTCTCGGCGACAGAACGTAATTCCACCGCTCTGCACATCGCCCCGTCGTGTGGTTCGCGCTCCGTGCCGACCGGCGTTTCGCTCCGCGGGCCGGCCGTGACCGGGCGTCCGAAGTCGGAGCGGACGCTCAGTCGTCCGCGGCCGCGGCGTCGACTTCGGCCTCGTACAGTTCGCCGGCGCGCTCGCGCTCGGTGAGGTACTCGTCGGCGTCGAGCGCGGCCATCACGCCCATCCCGCCGGCCGTGGCCGCCTGCTGGTAGTGGAAGTCGACCACGTCGCCGGCACCGAAGAGGCCGGCGACGCCCGTGGCCGTCTGGTTCCCGCCGCGACCGCCCTCGGTGAGGAGGTAGCCCTCGTCGTCGAACTCGGCGCCCGTCCCCTCGAGGAAGTCGGTGTTCGGCGTGTGGCCGATGGCGAAGAAGACGGCGCCCACGTCGAAGTCGTACTCGGTGACCTCGTCGGCCGTCGCCGGGTCGGCGAACTTCTCCGTGGGGTGGCCGTCCGGGTGCTCGACGAGCGTCACGTGGTCGATGCCGTCCTCCGGCGTGCCGTGGATCTCGGTGAGTTCGGTGTTGAGCAGGAGTTCGATTTCGCCGTCCTCGACCTTCTCCATGGTGCGGTCGATCCAGACGTCCTCCGCGCGGAACTCCTCGCGGCGGTGCGCGATGTAGACGGTGTCCGCGAACTTCGTCAGGAAGTTCGCCTCCTCCATGGCCGCGTCGCCGCCGCCGACCACGAGCATGTCCTCGTCGCGGAAGAACGCGCCGTCGCAGGTCGCACACGTCGAGAGTCCGTACCCCATCAGCTCGTCTTCACCGGGGACGCCGAGCGTCCGAGCGCTCGCGCCGGAGGCCGCGATCACGGCGTCGGCGGTGTAGACGTCGCCGTCCGAGAGTTCGAGCCGGAAGTGGCCCGCGGGCTCCTTCGACACGTCCTCGATGACCCCGTTGCGGGCGTCGGCTCCGAACTTCTTCGCCTGCGCTTTCATGTTGTTGATGAGCTCCGGCCCGGAGATGCCCTCGGGGAAGCCGGGGTAGTTCTCCACGTCGGTGGTGAGCGTGAGCTGGCCGCCCGGTTCGTCGCCCTCGATGAGGAGTGGGTCGTTGTTGGAGCGCGCGGCGTAAATCGCCGCGGAGAGCCCCGAAATCCCGGTTCCGGCGATGATGAGCCGGCGGTGCTCGACAGTATTGTCAGTCATGTACCGTACTTCGCCACCGCGAACTATGTAGGTTGCGCCATCGTGCGCGACCGCCGAACACAACGCGAGCACGACGACGGTCCGCCGGACTCCGGCCGCGATCAGCCGACGGTGGCCGACGGACGACATTCGGTGCACCCACGCTCCCGCGCACACCCCTCAGCCGACCGGGAAATCCGGCACCGTGGTGGGTTGTGCTGGCGCGTCGTCGAGCGCCTCGAAGAATCGCCCGGCGACGAACGTCTCGACGACCTCCGCCAGCGACTCCGACTCGGAGACCTCTTCCAAGATGCCGAGCGGGACCTGCGCACCGGCCATGGTGGCGTGGCCGCCGGCGGAGCCGACCGGGTCGAGCGCGTCGCGAAGCAACTCGCCCACGTCGAGGTCCGCGCCGCGCGACCGCGCCGAGGCGTAGATCACCCCGTCCATGTAGCCGTACACGAACGTGACCGTGATCCCCTCGATATCGAGGAGACGCTCGGCCGCCTGCGCGAGGGTGTCACGGTCGCTGATCTCGCCGACGCAGGACGCGACCGTGGACCCCCGCACGTCTCGTCTCTCGATGGCGCTCGCGAGCACCCGGAGGGTCTCTTGGCTCACGCTCGGGCTCTCGACGCGTTCGAGCGTCGACTCGTCGGCGAGCGGCGACAGCGACGCCGCCGCCTCGAAGTCAGGGATCGACGTCAGCCGGGTGAAGTCCTTCGTGTCGACGCGGATCCCGTATAACAGAGCGGTGGCGAGCTGGCGGTTTGGTTCGACGCCGAGCCGCGAGAGGTACTCTTCGATCAGCGTGCTCGTCGCGCCGACGTCCGGTCTGATGTCGACGAACGAGCCCGCGACCGGCCCGCGGGGCGGGTGGTGGTCGACGACGATGTCGACCGGGTACTCCTCGGGGAGGCTGTCGTTGATGCCCGCCCGCGAGTGGTCGACGAGGGCGATGCCGTCGTAGTCCTCGAGGTCGATATCATCGAACGTCGACAGCGAGAGGTCGAGCAGATTCACCATCGCGCGGTTCTCCTGGTGGGCGATCTCGCCGCCGTAACAGGGGTCGGCGGGAACGCCGACCACCTTCGCGACCCGCGCTAACCCGATCGCGCTCGCGATGGCGTCCGGGTCGGGGTTGTCGTGGGCGACCACGAGCAAGGGACCGGATAGCTCGCGAAGCGTCGACAGCAGCCGAGCCGGCCGCTCCTCGCTGTCAGCGCCCGTCGCGTGCCGGACGCGCGAGACCATCGCCTCGACTGGGTCGACGACGCGGTCGGCGACCGCCTCCAGCGCCGACTGCTGTGCCGCCGTCGGGTCTTTCCCGACGTGCGCGACGATCATCGCGTCCGGATACCGGTTCCGAGCGGCCTTCGCGGCGGCGACGTTGCGGGCTGGGTCGTCGCTCGCGACCAGCACGACCGACGCGTGATCGGGGTACGCCGAGGCGTCGGTCGGGTCGGCCTCGACGGTGGTGACGTTACGGTCGCGGAGTGTCGACGACCACCCCGTGTCGTCGGTGATTGCGACCAGCTCGCCGTGCTCTTTGCGGATTCGCTCGACGAGTGTGTTCCCGACTGCGCTACAGCCGAGCAGCAGACGCCGGGCCATACCGACGTGACGGGGTGCGAAAGGAAAACGCTGCCGTCATTCGTCGGCGGTGTTCGCCTCGTCGGCTCCGCCCGTCCGCAACGTCCCGTTCACCGCGGCGGCCACGTCGACCGCGGCGCGGTTCTCCGCCACGTCGTGGACTCGGACGATGTCCGCTCCCCGGTCGGCGGCGAGCGCGGTCGCCGCGACGGTGGCGTGCTCGCGGTCGTCGGGGTCGCGGTCGACCGCGCCGAACATCGACTTGTGCGAGTGCCCGATGAGGACGGGGCAGTCGAGCGCGGCGAACTCCCCGGCGCGGTCGAGCAGTTCGAACGCCTCGGCCGCCGACTTCCCGAAGCCGAGCCCCGGGTCGACGATCACCTTCTCGCGGTCGATCCCGGCCGTGTCTGCGAGCGCCAACCGCTCGCGGAGCGACGCGATCACGTCGCTCACCACGTCGTCGTACTCGGGGTCGTTCGACGGGTCGACCGGCGCGTCGAGACTGTGCATCACGACCACGGGACAGTCCGCGTCCGCGACGACCTCGCGCATCGCGGGGTCTTCCAGTCCGGTCACGTCGTTGATGATGTCCACGCCGGCCTCCAGCGCCGCGGCCGCGACCGACGCCTTCCGCGTATCGACCGAGACCAGCACGTCGCCGTCGGCGACCGCCGGCACCGACTGCACCGCCTCTATCGTCGGGACGACTCGATCGATTTCCTCGGCGACGGGGACCGGCTCCGCCCCCGGCCGGGTGGACTCCCCGCCGACGTCGACGATGTCGACGCCCGCATCGACCATGCGCTCGACGCCCTCGACCGCGTCGGCCAGCGTCTCGTGACGTCCGCCGTCGTGGAAGGAGTCGGGCGTGACGTTGAGGACGCCCATGACGGCGGTGCCGTCGGTCCACGGGTAGTCGGCGTCGGTGTCGCCCTCGACGGCCGCATCGCTCTCGGAAGCCGCGTCGCCGTCGAGTCCGAGCCGGTGAGCGATGTCGTCTGCGACACCGGCGAGCCCCGCGCCCTCTCTGGCGCGCAAGCGTCCGAGCAGCGCGCGGTATTCCGCGACCGTCGCACCCAGCGTGACCGGTACCTGTTCGCCGCCGGGGACGCGGCCTTCTCCTGCTCCGAGCCCGCCGACGACGGCCTCGCCGCCGACCGCTCGGACTGCGGCCGCGAGGCGCTCCGCGTGATCGCCGCGCAGCCGAAGCGCGAGGACGCGGTGATCGATCCCGTCGGCGCGGGTCGCAGTCGTGTCGGGGGGAACCCCGCCCGCGTCGAGCGCGCGGTGCGCGTCGCTCTCGGTCTGTTCGCTCGTGGTACCGACCGACCGCGGCGTCACGGTCCGGAGCCGGGCGGCACGCGCCTCGGCGACCGCGAACAGCGAGCCGACGAGCAGCACGCAGTCGTCCGGGTCAGCCCGAACCACCGCGTCGTCGAGGGCGACGGCCACGTCGTCACCGACCGTCACTTCGCCCACGCCCGCCGTTCGAAGCGCGGCCGCGAGCACCTCGGGGTCCTCCGCGCGGTCGAGTGCCGGCCGAGGGTGACCGCCGAGGCGGCGTCGGGGAGCGCGTTCGCGGCGCCCGCGTGGTCCTTGTCGTGCATCGCCGCGTAGACGAGGTGAAGATCGGCGTACTCGTACTCGTCGAGCGTTCCCGCGAGCGTTTCGCAGGCGGCCGGGTTGTGCGCGCCGTCGAGCACGGTCAGCGGGGCGGCGTCGATCACCTCGAACCGCCCCGGCCACGTCGCCCGCGCGAGTCCGTCGCGGACCGCGATCTCCGGGAGGGGTTCGGTGGAGTCGTCACTCTCGGTCTCGTCGCTCTCGGTCTCGTCATGCTCGTCGTCACCGTCATCCCACTCGGCCACCGCCGCCGCCGTTCGCCGGGCCAGCGCGACGGCGACGCCGGCGTTCGTCGCCTGATGATCGCCCACGAGCGGAATCCGGTAGGTGCCGTCGACCTCGCCGGCGAACGTCACCTCGGCGTCGGTCGGGCTCACGCGCCCGTCGTAGGCGACGGAGAGGGCGGGAGCGTCGGCGTCGTCGTCCCCACCGTCGTTGTCCTCATCGTCATCGTCCTTCCCATCGTCGTCCTCCCAGTCCGCGTCGGCTACGGTCGTGACCGGTGCGCCCGCCTCGGCGGCAACCTCGCGGACGACGTCGAGCGCCTCGCCCTCGCAGGCCGTCACGAGGGGCGCGCCCGGTTCGGCGATCCGGGCCTTGGTCCGGGCAATCTCCGCGACCGTGTCGCCGAGGACCGAGGTGTGTTCGAGCGAGACGTTCGTCACCGCGGCCGCGACTGGGGTGACCGCGCTGGTCGCGTCGTACTCGCCGCCGAGGCCGACTTCGAGCACGGCGACGTCGACGTCGCGGCGCGCGAAGTCGTGAATCGCCATCGCCGTGACGACCTCGAAGAACGTGAGCGGCTCACCGACGGCCGCGCGCTCGACGAGCCACGGTTTCACGTCGGCTACGAACTCCGTGATGGCGTCTTCGGTCATCTGGAGTCCGTCGACGCGGACCCGCTCGGCCAGTGCTGAAAGGTGCGGCGAGGTGTAGAGTCCGACTGAGAGCCCGGCCTCACGCAGGATCGATTCGGTCATCCGCGCCGTGCTCCCCTTCCCGTTCGAGCCGGTCACCTGCACGAACGGCACGTCGTCTTCGGGGTTGTCGAGCCGGTCGAGCAGCGCCGCGACGCGCTCGGTCCCCGGCTTGACCGAGAAGCGGCGGAGGTCGAAGAGGAACGCCGCCGCCTCGTGGTAGTCCATGTCCGCTGGGTCGGCGTCGTGTCGCTTAGGCGTAACGGACCGGTCCGACTCCAGCCGTCGCCCGTCTCGTCGGACCGCGACTCGGCGGCCGTGAAAAGCAACTCTTACGCGCGCGGCCGACCGACCGAACCCATGAACGAGACAGCGGCCGCGTCGACGTCCTCGGTCGACGGTGCCGACGGCGACCCGGTGCTCGTCGGCGAGGACGTTCGGCGGTCGTACGGCGACGTCGTCGCGCTCGACGGCGTCGACCTCCGCGTCGAGGCCGGCGAGGTGTTCGGCCTCATCGGTCCCAACGGTGCCGGTAAGACCACGCTCGTCCGCGCGTTGACGGGGACGACCGACGCGGAGGGAGACCTGCGCGTGTTCGGTGCCCCGCCCCGCGAGGTCGACCCGCAGCGCGTCGGCCTCCTGCCGCAGTCGTTCGATCCCCCCGAGCGACTCACCGCCACCGAACTGGTCGCGTACTACGGAGGTCTCTACGACGAGGCCCGCGGCGTCGACTCCGTCCTGCGTGACGTGGGGATGGCCGACGACGCCGACGCGTGGTACGAGACGCTCTCGGGCGGGCAACAGCGCCGGACCTGCGTCGCGACCGCCATCGTCAACGATCCCGACCTCCTCTTTCTCGACGAGCCGACCACGGGAATCGACCCGGCGGGACGACGCTCGATCCACCGCCTGATCGAGCGCCTCGCCGACGACGGGACGACCGTCTTCCTCACCAGCCACGCGATGGACGAGGTCGAGCGCCTCGCCGACCGCGTCGCCCTCCTCCGGGACGGCGCGGTCGTCGCGGTCGGCCCGCCGGACGAACTGATCGCCGAGCACGGCGGGGCACCCCGACTGGACGTGACTCTCGACGGTCCCGCGACCGATCAGATCACGGCACGCGTCGGCGACCGTCTCGCGAGCGACGCCGCGGTCGAGTCGACCCGCGGCGGACTGCGGATCCGGGACGTTCGACCCGAAGCGATCGGCGACGCGGTCGACGCCCTCGACGCGGCCGGTGTCGCCTTCGAGTCGCTCGCGTGGGCCGAACCGTCGCTGGAGGACGTGTACTTACGGCTCACCGGTGAGGAGTACTCACCGCGGGAAGGTGAGATTGCGCCCGCATCTCACGGGATCGATGAGACCGACGCCGCGTCGCCGGACGGGGGCGAGCGATGACGCGTATCGGCCGGATCCGAACCGAGGCGACCGCGGCGGCCCGGTCGTTTCTCCGTCGCCGGACGGCGGTGTTTTTCACCTTCTTTTTCCCCGTGATCCTCGTGGTGATCTTCGGTGCACTGGTGCGCACGCAGCCGACCGGGGGCGGGCTGTTCGCGGAGCCGGCGGGGTACTACATCCCCGGCTACCTCGCGGTCGTCGTCCTCTTCACCCCGCTCTCGCGGGTCGGCTCAGAAATCGCCCGCCACCGCGACGGCGGGCGATTCGAGAAGCTGGCGACGACGCCGCTCTCGCGGGCGGAGTGGCTCCTCGCGCACACCCTCGTCAACGTCGCGATCATCGGCGCGGCGAGCCTGCTGATCTTCGGACTCGTCCTCGCCGTGACCGACGCCGAGCCGGTCGTCTCGCCGGCGCTCGCCGTCCTCCCGGTCTTCGTCGCCGTCGGCGTCGCGCTGTTCTGCGGGGTCGGGGCGCTGCTCGGCGCGCTCACGGACTCGCAGGATGGCGTGATCGCCGCGAGCAACACGGTCGCGCTCCCACTCCTCTTCCTCTCGGAGACGTTCGTGTCGCCCGACCTGTTGCCGGCGTGGTTCCGCCCGGCCGTCGCCGCCTCGCCGCTGACGTACTTCGCGCGGGGAACGCGGGCCATCGTCTACGAGCCCGGCCCATGGGTTGGCGACTTGGCCGTCCTCTCGCTCCTCGCCGTCGCGTTTCTCGCGCTGGGCGCGTACGCCGTTCCACGGACCGACTGAGACGTCTTCGTCCTCGTACGACCGGCCCGCCGATGCCGAAGCCGGTCCTTTATGTCGCCCGACACCGTCCCTACGAGACGAGAGAGAGCCAGTGTTGACCACCGTTCTATTCACCTGTTCGGACTGCGCGCAGACCATCGAGGTCAACGAGGAGATGCGCGAGACGATCCTCGACACGGGCTGTCCGGTCTGTACGACCGGTGCCTCCGAGAGCGACTTCTCTGCCGACTCCGACGAGGCGTAGCGCCGGGAGCGGCGGTCGCTGTGGAGTCGATGGTCACTGCGGACTCGGCAGTCGCTGCGGAGTTAATTGTCGCAGCGGAATCGATCGTCGCAGTCGTTTTCGCGGGTTTCGTCGAGGTGCCGAATCGACCACCGAACTGACGGCCGCCGGCTACCCGGCTACTCGTCGTCGCGTTCGACGACGACGGTCCGCCCGGTGAGTCGGTCGGGAACGAATCGGTAGAGGTCGATGTCGAGGTCGGGCTTCCCGTCCGCCCAGATCTCGAAGAGCGGACGACGGGTCTCCCCGTACTGCGCTATCGTCTCGGGCGTGAGTTCGTCGAGGTCGACCCGCTGGAGCGTCCCGACGCCGACGACGCTGCTGTACGTGTCTCCGTCCTCTTCGTACACCACGATCCGCGCCTGCGGGATCGACGCGAGGAAGTCGGCCTTCTCGCTTTCGGGCGTCGACACGAGTCGGAGGAAGGTATCGCGCGACTCCTCGTCGAACCCGTAGGAGATCGGGATCGCGTACGGCGTCTCGTCGCGTGCGAGCGAGAGCACGCCGGTTTCGTGACGCGAGAGGAACGCGTCGACCTCCGCGTCGGTCATCTCGACCTCGCTGTTCATCGTCATACGAGACGGTCGGCGTACGCCGGCATAAAAGGCACGAGACGGTTCGGGCGGCGGCGAGGACGGAGGAGCCGTTACGCGGTCTGCGGGTCCACGATGTCGCTCTCGGTGATGGACTCCCCGCAGACGACACAGCCCGCGTCGAGCAGCGCCGACCGCATCGCGTTGTCCACCTCGATCGACCGACGACACTCCGGGCAGACGAATGTGTGGGTCGCAGGGCTCGTCATGGATACGACTACGACACAGATACGCATGAAAGATGGTTCGGTTTCCTGCAGTTTCGGAATCCGGTCAACGGCGGCGCTTGCCCCCCGATCGGTCGCTCAGTCCAGAAGCGAGGAGAGGAGTTTCCGCTGGGCGGCCGCGATGTGCTCGCTGAACGTCGAGCGGTCGATATCGAGCGACGCTGCGACTTCGCCCGCGTTGGCTCCTTTCGGGTGATCGAAGTAGCCGGCGTCGTAAGCGGCCGTGAGGACCTCGCGCTGACGCTCGGTGAGGTCGCTCCGGTCGACGGTGACAAGGTCCGACTCCTCGGGTGTCGACGACGACTGCAGCAGCCGCAACACCTCCATATCCGGCGTCGACTCTCGAAACGCGTCGAGCACCGACCGGAGCGCCGGGAGATCGGTCGCGTGGAACGTCACGAGGAGTCGGCCGTCGCGGATCGTCAGTTCGGTGACGGGGAGTCCGTGACGGTCCAGCACCGCGAACGGCGAATCCTCGGCGGGTACTGCCTCGAACCGGTAGGCCGTCTTGGGGCCGTAGTCGAAGACGACGTCGACCCAATCGGGGACCGACAGGCCGGCGTCGGCGATAAACTCGAAGACCGCAGATTCCGTGCTCTTATCCGGCACGCTTCGCGAAACGCTGTAAATCGGCGTCGACCCGTCGACAACCCCGTCGAACGGCGATGACGCTCCCGCCGGAAGCGACACCTCCGCTCTAATTCCCGATCCCATCTGCGTCCGTCCGTACTCGTCCCAGGGCAAAACGTTGACGCCGCGGGGCCTCTCCCAGCGCTTGCGGTCGGGAGTCAAGCGGTGACTGCACGTGGGCCGACCGAGACCGACTCCGTCGGCTGCTTATAAAACACCCCTCATATACAGGGCCGATATTCGGGTGGGTAGCGACGTAACGTATATCCATGAAGCGACAGGCCTCGTACGCGACCGGACCGACGACGGTGACCGAAGGCGACGAGACGCTCGATGCAACCTTCGATGCGCTTGCAGATTCCGACTGTCGAGCGATCCTCAGCGCCGCCGACACGCCGATGACGACGAGCGAGTTGGCCGACGCCTGTGACATCGCGCTGTCGACCGCGTACCGGAAGGTCGAGCGCCTGAGCGAGACGCCCCTCCTGCGCGAGGGTGTCCGCTTCGACCCCGAAGGGGACCACGCTGCCGAGTACACGCGCGCGGCCACCGACGCGGCGATCGAACTCGGTGACGACGGCGTCACGCTGACCGTCGAGGATTCGCCGACGGACTCGATTGCCGCGGTCGCAGATACGCCCAGTGTCTCCGCCGACTGATCCGGACCAGATTCTCTTGTGATAATCGGGTGAACAGGCTTATTCACTGCCTGGAATTTCTATCCGTATGCCCGATGGACCGGATCCTGAAACTCTCTTAAACCTCACACAGGACAAGGTCGTGGTTCTCGAGGCGGACGGGAGTTTCCGGTCCTTGAATGCGGCGACGGTCGAGGTGATCGGGTTCGAACCGGACGAACTCGTGGGGGCGAACGCCTTCTCGCTCGTCTACCCAGATGACGAGGCACGAATCCGCGAACAGTTCGAGGCAATCGTCGCTGGTGAGACACAGCCAGCGGGACCAATCGAATACCGCTACGCCACCGCCGACGGTGGCTGGGTGTGGCTGCGGACGCGAGTCCACACGCCCGAGTCGACGGGGATAGACGGATACGTGCTGACCTCCCGCGACGTGACCCGTGAGGTGGAGTCGCGCCGACGACTGGAAACCATCGCGTCGGTGTCGACGGACGTGTTCTGGATGTTCTCCGCGGACTGGTCCGAACTGCTCTTCATCAACGACGCCGTCGAGCGGATGTTCGACGTCAGCCCTGATCGGCTTGAGCGCGACCCTCGGCTCTTCCTCGAGTCGATCCATCCCGACGACAGACCGTTCGTCGAACGAGCGATGGCGCAGCTCTCCGCCGGCGAGTCGATCGAGATCGACTACCGAGTCGGGAACGCGGACGAGGCCACGCGTTGGATCCGAGTCCCCGGCGAGCCGGTCGTGGAGGACGGCGAGGTCGTCGCAGTCACCGGTTTCGCTCGCGACGTCACCGACGAATATCGTCGCAATCGGCAACTCGCCGTGATGGACAACCTCCTCCGCCACACCATCCGCAACCACATGAACATCGTCGACGGCACCGCGGAACAGATCGCCGACCGCGTGGCGGCGACGAAGGCGTTCGATCCGGCGGCATGGACGACTGACGACACGCCGACTGCAGAGATGACGGCCGACGACGAAGCGACCGTCGCCGACGACTCCACACCGCCGTGCACGCCGACTGAACTCGCCGAACTCGGCGCGGATCTCGTCGAGTACGCCGAGACGATCCGGCGGGTCGCCTCCGACCTGCTGACGACCGCCGAGAAGCAGCGCGGCGTCATCGACCTGCTCCGCCAGCGCGGTTCGTCGCGGTCGGTGGCGATCGCGCCCGTGATCGAGGAAGCGATCGACATGGTCGTCAACGAGAACGGCGGACACGACGCGATCGACGTCAGATACGGTGATCCAACTACCGTGACGTCCGCCGGTAACTCGTTCGTCGGCGATTCACCCGCCGACGAGTCCGTCCCGATCATCTCCGTCTCGTACCCGCGAGATGTCCAGGTGTTCACGCATTCGGAGATCGACTACGCGATCGCCGAACTCGTCGAGAACGCCGTCGAACACGCGACGTCGACGCCGTACGTACAGCTCGAGGTGACCGAGACGGACGGACGCGTCGAGATATCGGTCCGCGACAACTGCCCGCCCATTCCGGCGGAAGAGCGGAACATCATCTCCGACCGGTGGGAGATGGACGACCTGCGACACACCGGCGGGATGGGGCTGTGGCTCGTCTACTGGGTCGCGAACCGATCCGGCGGGAGCCTCACCTTCGACACCCACTCGGACGGGAACGTGGTCACGTTCGCCGTCCCGAACGCCGGACGGGACGCCGAGCTTACGGCGGCGAATCCGTCCACCCGACCGCGGACGGTCGCGACCCGCGCGAGCGGCGGGGACGACGAGGGGATTGACCCCGAGATAGGAGACGACGCCGAGACACGGGACGGCGCAGAGATATGGGAAGAACCTGAGATACAGGACGACGCCCAAACACGGGACGACGCCGGGACGAAAACGGAGACGGGGACAGACTGACTCCCGAGTGACCGAGCGCGCGGACCGTGCCGAACCTCACCGATCGATCGAAGTCGTCGGGGATCTGCCGATCGAATCCGCAAATTCCCGATCGGTCGTTCGTGGTTGACTCGGCTCGCGAACACAGTTCCACCGATCTTAACACATCGGTTCGCGTAGGTTCACGTTGATGGGTACGCTCAACGAACTGTTCGACCCGGATCGGGTCGCCGTCGTCGGCGCGACCGCTCGCGAGGGAGCCGTCGGTCGCGCGGTCACGTCGAATCTGCTCGACGACTTCGACGG
>Ga0136589_1000738_pt1 | contig 15664 bp, 15 predicted proteins | sample AntRauMFilla3764_FD_104640 | JGI IMG/M metagenome (GOLD analysis project Ga0136589, IMG submission 104640) | Saline lake microbial communities from Rauer Islands, Antarctica - Metagenome Filla 3 #764 | ecosystem: Environmental > Aquatic > Non-marine Saline and Alkaline > Saline | place...
CACCACGGCTTCGGAGTAACAATGAAATCCCCGCGTCGCTACGCTCCGATGGGTGGCAGCCTTGCGCCGGTCCGAGTGGCAGGCTTCAGGTGGAATGGGTGGCAATCTTCAGCGGTTTACGCAATGGACCATCAAAAGGCTGGGGCCGTTAATTATTTCTGAAACCACTATGGACATCGGTGGCTGTGTATAGACCTATAAGAGGCCCTCCCGTTAAGATGCGTTTTCCCTCATATAAGTTGTTTGTAAGGCCTAATACACATCAGGAAGGTGACCGACATACTGAAGTCTCCTTGTCCCCTATCACCAGCCCCTACCAGTTGTAGTGGTTCAATGATTCCGGACACCAACGTAGGTGGTAATATCGCCACCATAAACGAGGTGTCTGATGACCAGGAAACGACGATCTTTTACGCCAGAATTCAAACAGGAAGCCGCCTGTCTGGTGCTTGACCAAGGCTACAGTGTTGCCGAAGCCAGTCGATCTTTGAATGTCGGCGAGAACGCCCTCAGGCGATGGGTAAAACAGCTTTCCGAGGAACGTGGTGGTGTTACACCCAAGTCCAAAGCGATGACGCCGGAGCAGCAGCGGATCCAAGAATTGGAAGCCCGTTGTGAAAGGCTGGAACGAGAGAAATCGATACTAAAAAAGGCTACCGCTCTCTTGATGTCGGACGAGATGAATCGTACGCGCTGATAGACCAGTTGAGTGAGCAGGAGCCGGTTGAGACGGTCTGTAAAGCGTTTGAAGTATCGCGATCCAGCTATTACGAGTATCGCCGCAGGCGGTCCGTAGTGGATGCCGAACGAGTGGTTCTGCGAGCCGATGTGAACAGGATCTTTCGCAAGAGCCGAAGCTCAGCAGGAAGCCGTATGATCACCTCCATGCTTAATGAGGAAGGCGTTGTGATCGGACGCTTCAAGGTTCGCCGCCTCATGGGTGAGTTGGGACTGACCTGCAAACAACCTGGCCCACACGCTTACAAGCAGGCCACTGTGGAAAGACCAGACATTCCAAATCGGCTGAATCGTGAGTTCAACGTCAGTCGCCCAGACCAAGCGTGGTGCGGTGACATCACCTACGTGTGGGCTGGTCAGCGATGGAGCTATCTGGCGGTTGTTCTGGATCTTTACGCCCGCCGGGTCGTTGGCTGGGCGCTATCAGACCGGCCTGATGCCGAGTTGGTGGTGAAGGCATTGGATCATGCGTATGAGCAGCGAGGAATGCCGACTGGGGTTCTGTTCCACTCCGACCAGGGCAGTCAGTACGCAAGCCGATTATTCCGTCAGAGGCTCTGGCGTTACCGCATGGAGCAAAGCATGAGTCGCCGGGGAAATTGCTGGGATAATTCCCCTATGGAACGGGTCTTCCGGAGCCTGAAGAGCGAATGGATCCCATCACTTGGATACCGCTCGATTCCTGATGCAAGAAAGGATATTGGTGACTACCTGATGGACTACTACAACCGGCAGCGTCCCCATACATTCAATGACGGCATGCCACCTGTGATCGCGGAAGAAAAACTTAAAATACTGTCCGGGATTAGTTGACCACTACACCCAACCCTACACAACTCGCTTAGAATTGGTGACAAAATGCGTTTTTGACAGCGGAGATTTATAATAGTCCTCATCCAAAAACCTAAGAAGCTTTTTCAGGTCTGACTTGTTATCGGGAACACATATTACATCAGTACCATTCTCATCAACTGTCGAAAAAGGAATGCCGAAATCAATGGCGACAGCCTTCATTTCATGAAGTGGAACATTTTGTAAAATTCCGCTTTGCTGAACCAAAGATATTTTTCTTCTAACCCATGAGTCCGCGAGGGCAATAAAGTTGTCGGGGTTCACGGTCTGCATTAAATCAACTTGCAGAAAATCAACGACATCAGTATCCGTTGCCTCTTTATAATACTCACTTAGGTCGAACATCTGCCGGGTTGCATGAAAACTGTAGAACTTTAGTTTTCCAGCCTCCAAAGTTGCAGTAAGCTTATGATCAACTGTAAGCCCAATACCATCGATTTTTTTATAGACATTACCTGCATGGAATATTGAAAGTCCATTCGTCGAAATTATCTTTCTTCTATCGAAATTCTGAAGCAATATTTTTATATTACCATGCGGTGTTCGGTAGCCAGTGAATAGCGCTTTTATATCAAGAAAAAAGTCTTCAGTAGGATCGACAGGCTCCACTCCTAGGGGATTCTCAACTGCTTGTTCAAGCCCATCAATATCGTCGTAATTATTAATATAAAGAACCTCTCCCGCATCTGGTTTGTAATTTCCGTCAAACTCAAACTCTTCGGTCGCCTCATCAAAATTTTGTTCCTGATCTTGAATATAATCGGTAAGCTCAGATTGTACTGGATTTGACAATTCAAACTTAACGATTCGACGAGCTGGATCGTTCGTCAGCGCAAAAAGACTTAGAGGCATTTTCTACTCCATTAGCATAGCACTTGATAACTTCATAACCCGGGTCACGTCACCAGGGCTCCTTATAACTCTTTTCGTCATCAACGTATAAACCATTCCATCGCTAGACTCTACCTTATAAAATTTATATTTAAATAAATAAAGAATTGGATGTGATGGGATATTAGAAATTAACCAGGCGACAACAAATATTAGACCAATTATGATACCGGCCATAAAGAAGTCAATTTCTGCAATTTTCATAACTACGGGTGACGCATAGCTTCCGAGAAAAACCAACAAATAATAGTCTGCGGACTCTACCTTTTTTGCAGAAAAATTTATCCTCTGCGCCTCTTTTTTAACCAATGTCAATATTAGAAAGGGTAATGATATTCCAATAATCGATATTATTGATAACTGAATGACCAGAGAATCTAAATTTCCAACTGAAAAATATCTAACGCCTGCCAACACTAAAAGAGTTGGCGAAAAAGATGACACGAAAAGTAACGTTTTTAACCAATTCCTCATCTCATCAATCTCAACATTTATCAACTAGTCGGGCGGTGCCCGCCTCATAAACCATCCTAGTAATCGATCCATCTCGAATCCGATCAACTGCCTCATCAATCACCGATAACGGAACCAGAAACCACTCCCTCGGCTTAACGGGGTGACCAAACCGATCCTTGATCTCCAGATCCAACTGCGCAGGCGCAAACACGCGGTGAAGCAACGCTTCTAGTTTGCCCCGGTTTATCCCGGCAAGTTTATAGGTGGCGACAACTTCTACCTTCGCCAAAAGGTAGGTCGCATCATGCTCGGCATTGGCGATGCGCGCCTCCACCTTACCGCCCGTCACTCCAATCTTGTGTATCAGCTCCCGGTGCTCGGCTACAAACTCGTTCTGTGACTTGCTCCGGAGAACGTAGATGGTGCCGCTTTCTACATCGTCCTCATCCCAGGTATCCCGGAACAGCGGCCCGGCATCGTGCTCGGTGATACGGCGTCCGGTTTCATCTTTATAGAGGGCTCGTTGAAGCGAGCGAAGCAGGATATCGCTCTCCGTTTCGTTGGAGTAAATCACACGCAGCCTGGCGTCTCTTTCGCCGTTGGGGGCTTTGAACATCTCCCCTATTTCCGCGACGTAAACCATCTGGCCGTTCAGAATAAAGAAATTGCCCTGCTCTATGCTCGTGTCCTGGCCAAAGCGGCGGGTTTCGCGAATCCCGGCTTTAAGCTCGGCTTCCACCTGTTGGAAAAGCGGCCTGAACTGATCGAAGTCTTCACATATGGTGCGATTGGCAATGTCTTCGACCGCCCGTTTTTCAGCGGTCGAGCGAACATGGCGTAATTCGGTGAGCTCACCCCCGGGCGCCATGTCTTGAAGTTCGGCCAGCAGTTCCTCGTCATCCATCCCTTCCGGCGATTCGTTCTTAACAACGGCCTTGCCGTCCAACAGTCCCTGGTGATCAAGATCCGTCAGAAGCTCCCGGCATTCCTCCAGAGTACGAATCCTGTCCAGCCGCACCGCGTAAAGACGCTCGAAAATATCCCTGTCTTCCCCGTGCTGAGGAACGCAGCCATGCTCTTCCACAAATCGCTGAATCTCTTCAAATCCCGCAATGATGTGGTCTTCCCGGGCACTAAGATGCTTTTCTTTTTTTGGCTGGGCAAAGTCCTGTAGTTCCGCACTCAGCTCATCAAGATCCATCGTAACGGCCCTCTTCTTTATATCTCATAAACGCAGAAGCGCCTTCCGCCATTCGCCGCTCCCAGGCATCCTGAGAAGTGCTGGAGGGCGACCTACCGCGTTCTCGCTTGAACTTCACAGCGCGATACGCCAGTTCCTTAGCTTCTTCTGGTAACAATGTGGTGCGCTTGGCTGAAATAATCGCGGCAATGCTCTTAAGGCTTTCCTCACTCATGGTCTTGGCCAGAATGGCATAAGCCTCGCTGAATGGGTTAATCCGGTCGATCAGGTCGATATCCAGTTCCGTCACATCCATCGCAAACTTTCGCACACCGGCAATCAATGCGGTGTTGGGCTTTATTGTAGATTCCTCACCAGCACCTGTGCCCTCACCTCCCTCGCCAATGACTGTTTCAAGCAACGCCTGCTTGGCTTGCTGGGTCATGTTCAATGCAGCAATGGCGTGCTGGCGAACCGCCTCCTGGTCTTCGGCATCCAGTTCCGGATAACGGTCCTTGATGATTTTCCCCATGCTAAGCTGGGTCAGCTCTTCCGGAACCAGCTCCTCATCAAACAAGCCCCGTTCTATTGTGGTCTTGTCCTGCACAAAGCTGGCAATCACTTCGTTCAGGTCTTCCGTGCAAATGCGGGAAGCCTCTTCACTCTTAGGTTCCGCCAGGCCCTTGATCTCGATCTGGAACTGGCCAGATTCTTCATTAATCCCGACATTGCACTTGTTGGGGTCGTACCCGTCCTCACCGTAGTCGTAACCCTCTGCCGGGCCGGTGGCCGTTGCTTTCGGCTTGAATTCAAAGCGAGGGGCCAACACCTGCTCCATTAGCAAGCTAGCGGCAATGGCTTTCAGCGTGTCGTTCACAGCCTCCGTTACTGCCTGCTCTGAGGCATCTGGCTCCGCAATAAGGTTGGTAAAGCGTGCGCGGGTCTTACCCGGTGCGTCCCGGGTAGAACGGCCGATGATCTGAACGATCTCCGTCAGGCTCGAACGGTAGCCGACAGTCAGGGCGTGCTCACACCAGATCCAGTCAAAACCCTCCTTCGCCATGCCCAAGGCAATGATGATGTCTACATGGTCACGGTTATTCTTTTGTGTGGAATCTTTCAGGGCGGCAGACACACGGTCCCGTTTGGACGCATCATCGTCTACCAGGTCCGCAATACGCAGCACCTTACCGGCTGAGGTTTTCACCAGCTGGAACCCGGTTCCGGGGTCCGTACCCTGCCAGTCCCCAAGCTCCTCAATGATGTGTTCCACCTCCCGGACCTTGTCTTTCGTGCTCTCCCGGGAATTCACGTTGGGAATATGAATAATGGTTTTCTCATTCGGGTCCAGTACTTCCAGAATACTGTCTGCATAGGAACCAGAATAGAAGAAGTAGCCGATATCGAGCTGTTTCAGATATTCGTAGCCGTTGAGCTGCTCGTAATAGGTGTAGGTGACCGTATCGAACCGGGCCTCCTCGGTAGGTGCCAGCACGGCTTCCGCATCACCCCGGAAGTAGGAGCCGGTCATAGCTACGATATGCACTTTGTCTCTGGCAATGAACTGGCCCAGGTGAGAGCCCAGCCGATTATCAGGATTGGCGGAAACGTGGTGGAACTCATCCACTGCAATCAGGCGATCATCAAAGGCTGCGACACCGAACTGTTCTACTGCAAAGCGAAAAGTGGCATGGGTACACACCAGCACCCTATCCCCGCTGGCCAGGAAAGCGCCAACCGATTTAACTTTGCCGCCATTTTCGGTGCCTGGTGCGTTGCAAAGATTCCATTTCGGCTCTACATGCCAATCTGCCCAGAAGCCAAATTCACTGAGAGGCTCATCAACAAAGCTGGCGCCGATGGACTTCTCCGGCACCACAATAATCGCCTGCTTAAGACCCTGGTTGTGCAATTTATCCAGCGCAATGAACATCAACGCCCGGCTTTTCCCTGACGCCGGTGGCGATTTAATCAACAAGTACTGCTCTCCGCGCCGCTCGAAGGCACGCTCTTGCATCGGCCGCATGCCCAGCTCGTTCGACTTTGTTGAGCTGCCGTTGCGGGCGTAAGAGACTGAAACGGACGGGACGGTTTTGCTCATGGATACTTCCTGTTTTAATCCCTGTCTTTGTTTTTGTCTGAAGTGCGGGACTGGCGTTTTACTTGATCCTCAAGCTGCTCAAGCTCTTTGAGATCTTCATCGTCAGCCAACCTGGCCTCTGTGACTCGGCGCTGCTGGTCAAATTCGTCATAGCGCTGGTACGCAACCTTTTCCATGTTCTCGCGGCTGACAGAACCGGCTCCGTCCAGAATCGGCTGATCGTTAAAGTCCAGCATGCGCTCCACATTGTTGCGCCAGAACTCCAGGGTAAGATCTTTCTTCTGTTTTACCCGCAGTTCGGCCTGTTCCAGGAAGATCACCACCAGGCGATTGAGGCTGTCCATTTCATCGGCAGTCAGATAATTCTTGGCGATGATCACATCCTGCTTTCGCACCCGGGCGCCCTTCCAACTGGTTAAAGCCATATTGGGCTGCTCCGGGTCTGAGCGTTTCATTACCAGCTCTGCAGCGGTGTAGCCAGTAACCGCGTAGATCAGCTTGTTCTGAACCTCTGCAAAAAAAATAGAGGTTTCCCGCTCCCTGGCCCGGTAATCCGAGCTGAGAGCGAATAGGTCACGCACCTTCTGATAAAACCGCTTCTCCGACGCCCGGATCTCCCGGATGCGTTCCAGCAACTCATCGAAGTAATCCCAGCCGCCTGGGTTCTTCAGGCGCTCATCGTCCATTACGAAACCTTTGAGCAGGAATTCCTTCAAATGAGCACTGGCCCATTGGCGGAACTGCACACCACGGGGCGAGCGGACGCGGTAGCCGATAGCCAGAATCAGGTCCAGGTTATAACGGGTGATATTGCGCTGAACCTGGCGGCTGCCTTCAGTTTGAACTGTCAAGGATTCCTTGACAGTTGCCTCGGGGGTTAACTCGCCATCCTCGAAGATGTTCCTGGCATGGAGAGACACGTTCTGCTTCGTGGTCTGGAAAAGATCTGCTGTTTCCAATTGGGTGAGCCAGACACTGCCGCTCTCTGCGCGCAGGTGTAGCTGGGTTTGGCCATCATCTGAGGTGTAGAGGATTAGTTCACTCACGGATCACTTCCCTGTTTTCAATTTTGACGAGCAACGGGCTTTAACGATGTTATCTTGTTGTACAACTCGAACAGTCTTTCAAGCCGTTCGGTATCGTTCTTGAAACGCCTGCCAATATAAATTCGCTCTAATACCTCGTCGTTTCGCTCATGAGCCTCTCGCAAGGCACCGGGCATTCGTTCTTCATCATAGAGATCTGCAATGGTCGCCGGAAACTGCCGCTCTCTGGCAAGCAAGATATCCTCAGCACAACGAACGAGATCCTCACGATTCTTTTGGGTCAATTTAGGAATCGGGAACGTGTTCCAACCCAAAGTATTCGAATAACGATAATCGGTTTTAATCTTTCCACAAACCGTGGAAACCCAAACTAGATGGAGCCTCGATACCAGGAGCGAGAAACTCCAGAAGTCGCCGTCATAGATTGCAAACGCACTATCATTAATAATGTAATTTGGTGGCAAAAGGGAGACAGGCAAATATGGCCTGCTGATTGAAGAATGCCGAGGAACAATAAAACTCCACTTCCTCGCTTCGGCGGTGTCCCGAAACTGATGCGCCCTATCTACTAGTTTCTGAGCACCCCGATCTTTACTACCAAGCCTATTTTGCGCAGTTTTACTGATTCTTTCAGCGATGAAAGGGTCAAGCTGAGCATCAGAGAGATCTTCATCACGAATCCAAAGGCAAAACCTCCGTGTTCCGTTAATCGAATCGTGGCTTCCCGCTACGGGACGAACGTAACTATCGATATGCCTTGCCCCAACCTTGACGAACTCGTGAGGCTCGACAAAAAGGTAACCACCGTCGACTGGCTTATTGCCATAGGTCATTTTAGCTCGACTGGATAAGGGGACTCTTGAGGGTTTTACGACAATATTAGGCGCAGCAACCAGATATCCATTTATGTTGGCAACGTCTTTGTAAATTGCCTCTCCATTGTCATGTGAATACAATTTTTTCAAGGAACCAGCACTATCGGATATACCAATGATGGCAACGGTTACACCTGCGTTTTTTGATGCGAGATTACTCCACTTGAAACTGGTATGGGCAAAAATAATCTCGTGCCCAGTGCCGTGAATGAGCGGCCAAAGGATCGGAACTTGTTGCCCTTGGCATATGGAATTAGTCGTCACGAAAGCTGTTTTAGTGGGGGTGAGCCTGCCAAATTCAGCCGCTTTGAGGAGCCAGCCAGCAACATAATCCAAAGATTTCCAACTGTTTGTCCTACCAGAGAACACTTTTCCCAAATCTTGCTTCTGGCCTTCGCTTTGCCAAGTTGACCCCAAATAAGGCGGATTTCCGCAAATATACGTTTCGATCTTCTCACCGTCGAAGTCAATCTGAGCTTGCTCCAATGGCTTATCAAATAAATCTGAATCGTCATATTTTGCGCTGCCTCCATATGGCGGACAGACACTAGCCCAATCCAGTTGAAGGGCGTTGTCGCAAGTTATCCAATTGTCAGCATCTAAAGGTAGTAAGTCCTGAAGTGCCTCATTTTGCCCTCGATAAAGCACATTGCACTGATACTCTGCAATTATAAGAGCCAATCGAGCTATCTCTGCCGAGAAATCTCGGAGCTCAATACCAAGAAAATTTGTCAGCGGGATATCACTTTTACGGCCAGGATTACCTCGCAACTCATTGATTTTGTTCTCAACCTCTCGCATCTGCTTATAGGCGATAACCAGAAAATTCCCGGAGCCACAGGCCGGATCGAACACGCGAATCCGGGACATCCGACTGCGGAGATTCAGCAGCTTACGAGGACTGTCGCCAGCCTCTTCTAGCTTTCCCCGAAGGTCATCCAGAAACAGAGGATTCAGCACTTTCAAGATATTCGGCACGCTGGTGTAATGCATGCCCAGCGAACCGCGTTCTTCGTCATCAGCCACCGCCTGGATCATCGAACCAAAAATGTCCGGGTTAATCTGTGTCCAGTCGAGGTTGCCAATATGCAGTAGGTATGAGCGTGCAATCTTGCTGAATTTCGGCACCTGAATGCTGCCCGAAAACAAGCCGCCATTCACGTAAGGGAAGTCCTTGGTCCATCCCCGCAGGTTTTCAGCCGAACGATTACTAGCTCGGGTGTTCATTGCCCGGAAGATCTCGCTGATCACTTCGTGAGTGTTGGACGAATCTCGGGCACTCATCTGCTCCACGGTATCGGTGAACAGGCTTTCACCGGCGAAAATATCCGTGTCTTCGGCAAAAAAACAAAAAATTAGCCTTGCCATGAAATGGTTCATCTCATGGCGCTGCTCACTGCCACCCCAGTCCGGGTTATCTTTCAGCAGTTCAACGTAGAGACGATTCAGGCGGCTGGTGGCTCGTATGTCGAAGGAGCTGTCGCGAACCTGTTTTACAGTGGAAATGCCTGCCAGTGGTAGGAAGAACCCGAAATGGTTCGGAAACTGCTGATACTCGCAGGCAACTGTCTCGCCGGTTTCGAGATCCTCGGTCTCGAAATCGGCGCCGTCCGTAGAGAGAATGAAGCGGACCTTGGACCTGGTAGTCGCGGGGCTCTGCCTTAACTTACTTAACGTGTGAGTGACCTGCCCCGCTTCGGCTACCGCAATGTGGATATTGTTTGTCTGCAGCACGCCACCTAGGTCGGACTTGTTCGTGGTACCGGCCCGCAGGCGCTTGATGGTGGTTTCTTTGTTGCCAAAGGCGCGCAAGAAGGCGAAGGGGAATTCGTCCTGGTCGAACGCCTCCTGGGCGAGATCAGATATGGCTTCTTCGATTTCTACTGCGTTCATTGGCAACAGGCCTTCAAAATCTCGTAACGTGCTGATTTAACTCGCACCAGAAAAGTGAGCAACACGAAAGTCTACCAGCCGATCCGGAGAAGTGATAGAACGGACCCAAGGCCTACAAGCCTGCTAATTGACCGCCTACGTTAAGCAAAGCGTGAGACATTCAAGATTTCCCCACGACGGAGCACAAGGACTGATGCGATTCGAGCCACAAAGACTGGAAATACCCCCTGATAATCCTTGGGCCGTAAGTGCCTTCGAACTGAAAGAAACTGGGGAACGGCTTACCAATCTCGTTAAACAAGCTGAGGGGCCAGCTGTTATTTCGCTCACCGCCCCCTGGGGCACCGGAAAGACCAGTTTTCTCGATATGTGGACGGTATCCCTGCGGTTACAAGGTGCAAAGGTAGTCAAATTCAGCGCCTGGGAGGTCGATTACACCCACGATGCGCTTGTTGCGTTGATTCAGGAGCTAAGCGGGCAGTTGACCGAAAAAGATGACGAGTCTCACTCTATTGCGAAAATCAAAGCAAAGGGTAGCGATTTGCTCCAGCACATAGCCCCTCTCGCGGTGAAGGTGCTGACTAGCGGTTTGGTGGACATCAACGGGATCGATGAACTCTCGGAAAAGCTAGTCGAAAAAAAATTGGCTGACCACGAAAACGCCAAGCTTTCGGCTACCGGTTTCAGGGACTCACTTCGAAACTACGCCAAAAAACTTGAAGAACAGGGAAATGGCTTCCCGCTGGTCATAATCGTGGATGAGCTAGATCGTTGTCGCCCCAATTACGCCGTCGAGCTCCTGGAATCAGTAAAGCATTTCTTCAATGTAGACGGTGTTGTTTTCGTAATCGGGGTCGATATCGATCAACTCGGAGAGACCATCAAAGGCCACTATGGCCAGGGTTACGACGGGCACAGGTATCTCAACAAGTTCTTTCATTTGCAGCTGAAGCTTCCTGAGCCAGATCTCCATGCATTTTGCCTTAACACGATCACGAGGCTCGGGATGACAGACCTATTCGAAGGCAGAGGCTTTTCGAACACTGCCAGGAATTCCTTTTCAACGGATTTCATCGCACGGCTGGCGACATCCTACGAGTTCTCGCTACGCGAAATTGAACGACTTTTGCTGGAAGCAGGCGCCGTTTACTCTGCAAACTCAAACCTTCCACCATTGCTTTCGAGGGCTATTCTTTGGTTATTGGTGCAAAAACAGTGCGACCCGAAGTTTTTTGAATCACTTCTGAATCAAGATGTAACCGCGGTCGACGCATGGGACACGGTGGGCCACCGGGCCCCATTAATATTCCGTGAATCTCTCGGGGAAGAGGCATATTTCAGAGTGGTCCTAACCCTTATGCTTGAGGGACAAAGCGGATTATCTAGACTTCACCAGAGTTCAAAAGAGCTCGTGGAGGAAGATGATGCGCCCCATACTCAGGTGACCTATTGGACACAAGTACTGAGCGTGGCCACCGACTTTTTGAGCAAGCAGTATCGTTCGAATTTTATGGATATCGTAGGAGCAACCCTTGGCTTACTGGGATATCGTCCAAGTTCGGATGTCGCACCCTATGGACACTAGCACTCAGAGGGTGTCTCAGCGATGAAAGTGTTGCTGGATACAAATGTCATCCTGACCGGAGCGCTAAATCCATATGGACCCGCACAACAACTCAAAAAAATTGTTAGCCAGACTGAATTTCTCGTATCCCAGCGAGTGCTGGATGAATGCGATTGGAACATTGATGGCAAGGCACCAAGTCAGATTATAGCCCAGACAGCTAAAACGTTGTTCCGTCGTTACCTCTCGGACCTAAACGCGAAAACGGTCGGTGATGTGACAACATCGCGATCTGATTGCTATGACCCAGACGATCAGGTCATTCTGGATACAGCCATCTCGAACGAATGCGGCGCCGTCTGCACCTACAACACAAGAGATTTCCCATTTGACGGGGTCGCCTGCGTCATACCTTTTCAACTATTAAAACAACAGGAAAGTCCTCAAGTCCAAAACTACGTGCAATATCCCCTTCTTAGCGAACGGGGAACGCTACTATTCATGGGCCAACTCCATCACAAGTCATCCATGGGAACAATTCTCAGATCATGCGATTCGACGCGAATTTTTAACGACAAAGATGGGTATATCAGAGCAACTGGGAAAAACGTGCAGCAAGTCAATTTGAAGGCTCCGCTCGTTGGCTCGGAATCACTCGTGCTTGTCATTCGTTACAAACCGGGCTTCTTCGAAGCGGCACGATGGAAGTTTGTTGCAGGTGCTTGGTCGAAGCAAATACTCACTACTGGCAAGTGCAACTTGTCTAGTAAGACGGCCCCTGCTCTTTTCTTTGAGAAGGATCATCGTTTTTCTGCCACAGTGCAAAACGTTTCCGGAATTCCGACTTTTGCACGTGAAAAAACTTGGCTCACGCTCTCACAAGCGGCTCTATGGAGGCCGCAACGGGTAGCCTGGATTTGCGCTACGTATTGCAACACGCATCTATCCACTACCGGATCTCCCGGCACAGGCCAGAGGTATACCCGACTGGCAACACATCCGTGATGAACTCACGGGCAAGAACGTCACCCTGTTCCTGCTCTGGCAGGAGTACCGGCAGGCTAATCCGGAGGGGTATCAGTACAGCTGGTTCTGCGAGCACTACCGGGCTGTTCGGCGACAATTAGGATGAACGGTCGAGCAAGATAGTTGACGCCGAACGCTAGCCTCTCCCCGGCACCTCGCACTTCCGCTTTTGAAGTATTGACCGTCATACTGAAATCGAATGCCGTTCCCGATACGCTCCATATGCCCCGCAAGCGCCCATGCATAGAGACGTTCGCTTTCATTGGAAAGCGGACCTTTTTGGCCGTGATCGGAAAGTTCCAGAATGGGTGATCGGATTAAACCGGTATCAGTGATCGGAATGGGCCTGAATATGCAGTGCGGCAAACGCCGCTGGCAATGTGTCGCTTTGGAGCAGAAAAAGGCAGCGCGGATAAGTCAGTTTTGCCGCTTGGTTGAGGCTACTTGGCCTCCTGTATGGATTTGGCAAACAGAGGAATGAACATTGATACCGATTCATAGGTTAAGACCGAATCAAAGTGTTTCACCTCGTCTTCGTGACCATCGATAAAACTCTTCGGAGCAAGTAGTACCGTCGTAAATTTTGAGTAATTCATGTACTGCGCTTTGTTCGCCATGAACTTTGCTCTCTTCCTGTAATTCAGGTACTGGCCAGGAGTAAATTTTCCGTGTGGCGGTTTATCTTCTATATGTACAGCGATGCGCTCTTGTGAATTGGCCATCTCTAATAAAAAGAAAATATCTGTTTCAGACTCACAGCCATCATCCAAGCGACACCACCAGTGCCTCCACCAATTTTCTGGCTTTTTATTAGGCTTGGCTTCTGCCTGCTCTCTGTTCAACAGAATCAAGTTCTCTGCCAATCCGCAAAATTCGGTTTTCTCCAATACCCATCGCAAGAAATCAGGGGACGCCACTGCCTTATCGGCAAAAGCTCGGTCTAGTTCCAGCTCTGAAATCATTAAGAATCTCTTTGACTTCTATAGTACGTGCCCAACACAAAAATGAAGCGGGCATCTCAGGACTTATCGATGCGTGTGACCTGATCCTCTTAGGCTTAACCGTTATCTGCCTCGGTCGGATCACTGCTGACTATACCGCAGTTGCCTTCATTGGAAAGCGGACCTTTTGGGCGCGCCAGGAAAGGCTAATTTTGGCAGTCTGGATGGCGACATTCCACAGAAAAGACGGCAAGAATTAACGAGGCTGTAGAAAAACTCGGTTCTGAGTCGTTCCCACTACCTGGGCCGTAACGAACCTCATTCGGGTATCTCGAAGCACCTTTGGATTCGCCTGCCAATAAATTACCTATGGTAGCTCCACCAAACATCTGATTGACAACCCGAGCTCGTATTCTCGTGGCGGGCACATACCTTTGTTGGTTTGTACTGCCAGCCAGTATTTCACAATGCCCCAAATCTTTTAGAAGAGTCTCGATATTGTGAGATCTTCGGTAACCGTCCGGTGATCCCATCTTGAGCCTGGCGCTGCCGCCGTCAGGATAGTGTCCACTTATTTTCTAGTGGACACTTAATATGAACGAATTAAGCGCAACCAAACCCTACCAACGCCGTCGCCGGTTTTCCCGGGAATTCAAAGCCGAGATTGTCGCTCAATGCCAGGAACCCGGCGCATCCGTCTCCCGGATCGCTCTGGATAATGGCCTCAACGCCAACATGGTTCGGCGCTGGGTCAGTGAGGCGCATCGAGCGGATAAAGTACCCTCGAAAACACCGGGGTTCGTGCCGGTCAACTTGCCGGCAGCATCTTCTGCATCTGGCAATCAATGAGCCTCAAATAAGCGTAGCACCATCCGCATCGAGATTCCCCGAGCCGATGGTGCGGTGGTGGTGGAGTGGCCTGCGGAGCAGGCCCATCAGTGTGCCGCTTTGCTGCGGGACCTGCTGGGATGATCCGTATTGACGAAATCTGGCTGGCCACGGAACCACTGGATATGCGAGCCGGACCCGACAAAGCTCTGGCTCGGGTGATTCAGGTGTTTGGTTCGGCCAGGCCCCATTGCGCCTACCTGTTCGCCAACAAACGAGGCAACCGGATGAAGGTGCTGATCCACGATGGTCTGGGCCTCTGGCTGTGTGCCCGTCGTCTGAATCGGGGCAAGTTCCACTGGGGCGAATCCTGGCGAGGCAAACAGTTATGTCTGACCGAAGAACAGTTATCCGCCCTGGTTCAGGGGTTGCCATGGCAACGCCTTGGTGCCGACGGCGTCATCTCTATCCTGTAACCACAAGCTGAGTCATATCGCCATAGCCAGAACTGCGAATCGCCTGCAGTACAAGGGCTTGGCATACTTAGGGCATGACTCAGCGCCCCGACATCAACCAACTCTCTGCCGATCAGCTCCGTGCCCTGGCGACGGAACTGATGGGGTCTTTGGATGCCAAGGATCAAGCCTTGGGCCGGAAGGAGCGAGAGTTGGTGCGCAGCAATGCCATCATCGAGAAGCTGACCCACGAAGTGGCCATCCTCAAGCGCCACAAGTTCGCCCGGCGCAGTGAACAACTGGACGCAGTTCAGGGAAAGCTGTTGGACGAACTGATCGACAGCGATCTGGCCGCCATCGAGGTCGAACTGGATCAGGCGATGACCGAAGAGCAGAAAGCCGCTCGGCCAAAGCAACAACCCAAACGCACACCGCTGCCACCGGAACTGCCCCGCACCCTGATCCACCACGAGCCAGAAAATACTCAATGCCAGTGTGGCTGCCGGCTCAAGCGCGTTGGCGAGGACGTTAGTGAAAAGCTGGATTACGTACCGGGCGAGTTCACCGTGGAGCGCCACATCCGGGGCAAGTGGGCCTGTGATAGCTGTGAAACCCTGATCCAGGCACCGGTACCAGCGCAGGTGATCGATAAGGGTATCCCAACGGCTGGCCTGCTGGCCCAGGTGTTGGTGGCCAAGTACGCCGACCATTTGCCGTTGTACCGCCAGGAACGTATCTTCGGCCGTGCCGGCCTCGAAATCCCGCGCTCCACTCTGGCTGAATGGGTGGGTGCCTGCGGTGTGCAGTTGCAGCCCCTG
>Ga0136589_1000740_pt1 | contig 15609 bp, 10 predicted proteins | sample AntRauMFilla3764_FD_104640 | JGI IMG/M metagenome (GOLD analysis project Ga0136589, IMG submission 104640) | Saline lake microbial communities from Rauer Islands, Antarctica - Metagenome Filla 3 #764 | ecosystem: Environmental > Aquatic > Non-marine Saline and Alkaline > Saline | place...
AGTAGCACCGATCTCATCGAACTTTTTCATCAGTAGAAATTTATCACCGTCATTGTTGCCAAATATGCCGTGCAGGGGTAATCCTTCAAATAGCGGGATCGTAAACGGGCTGCAGTAATCGCCCGCATGTATGAGACGCTTGACCTGCTGCTTTTTAAAAAAGACAGCTGCCAATTTAATATTATCAACATGATCGTGTGAGTCGGAACAGATTCCAATCAGCATAGCAAGTAGATTTTTTCAGGAAAATTATTATGAACTCTTTCTCTTAACAAAATTACCAATCTGCTTGTTTAAGACAAGGCCGCTTCGCTTTTTAATTCGGTGAGAATTTGCTCCATCCACCCACCTATATCCTGCATCACCTCATCACGATTTATTTCGCTGAGCATTTCGTGGCGTCCGCCTTCATACACAAAGCTTTCCAGTGAGGTGATTCCGGACGCTTCAAGCTTACCTTTGAGTTTGGAAATGCCGTTCAGTGGGTTTGAAATAGGATCTTCAGCCCCTGCCACAATCAATACGGGATACGTGTGCGGGCCCGAAAAGGGTTTGTAATTCTGAGTTTTCCGAAGTCCTTTAAAAAAATGGTTCAGAAAAGAAACTGATGGGGTGAAGCCGCTGTAAGGATCTGCCACATAACGATCAACCGCCTCGGGATCACTTGATATCCAGTCGTGCCGCGTTCGTGTGGGTTTAAACGTGTCGTTGTAAGGTTTAAAAACAATATTGCGAAGCAGTTCACTTTTATAATTGTCACCCGCTATGTTTTTCAATAGATAAGAAAAAAGTATGCCAAACGGTAGCAGCTGAGAAACGGCTCCTGAGGTTCCGGAATAGATGACGCCTGTTGGTGTGTCAGATGTCAACTGAAGATGCCTCATGGTGAGAAACGAGCCCATGCTATGTGCAAAAAGAAAACGGGGCAGATCAGGAAGTCGTTTTTTAATAGCGTCGTGAATCAATCCAATATCCTCAACCATCAGCCGGTAGGGATCATTGCCTTTAATGAATCCCTTTTGCTCTGTGTTGGTAAATCCGTGCCCTCTGTGATCATATCCAAAAACGGCAATGTTCTTCTCTGTGAGATAGCGGGCAAAGTTGGCATACCTGGCAGAGTGTTCGCCCATGCCGTGGACAATGAGAAGCGTGGCAAGGGGCGCTCCATCCGGAAGCCAGGTGCGTGTTAAAATTTCTTTGCCGTCTGCGGCAGTCGTAAATGTTTCTTCTGTTTTCATAGAATTTATTGACTCTCTGGCTGAACTGATCGCCCGGATCGCCCGGCGCTGTTAAAAGCTGCCACCCTTGGCTGATCATCTGATGTTAATGTAACAGGTGTACTGTATACAGGTGATTCTGATGTTGGTTCGCTGCCGTCACGCTCATAGCGAAGAATCAGACCCGGCAGTGCTACATTTGCATACAACGTGTTGCCTTCAATTTTCGCTCCCGGTGGCGGGATTCTGTAATTGATTCCCGGATAGATCATATCAAGTCTTGGCAATTCAAAAATTGCCAGGCGGTTGGCAAACTCATTCCAAGCGGAAAGACGCTGCTCTTCTCTGTCTGATGGATCCCTTTGCCCGCTCCAGGCTGGTTCACCCGCCCAGGCGCGTTCCGCCAGCCCAAGCAGCCGCGGAAATATCATGTATTCCATCCGACCCGGCACGTTCACTGTTTCAGTCCAAAGCTGACCCTGCAAGCCAAGTATATTTTCCTCTGCACCGGGATTGAGACGAACTTTATTGTCAAAATAGTCGTCAGGCAACGGGTTTCCATAGTTGGTTTCGGTAGCACTGCCGAAGATGTTGAAGGGCATAAAAGAGAACGGCTCTTCAGTGGTCGTCATGTCGGCCCAGTAAAATCCCGGTTCCTGCCAGTGTTTGTTGTAGGCCATATCAAAGTAGAAGTTTGATGCATGAGACATCACAACTTTATATCCTGCATTGGCCAGACGATAGGTGCGATCTTCAGTTCCGCCGCCCCATATGTTGGACCATACGTACGGCACCACAGAATCCTGAAATGCCGGTTTAATAGCCTGAGAACCATCCTCAGTTTCGCTGAACGCAACCTCTTCCCAGCCTCCCATCGCAATATTGTGAGTGCTCAGCTTTTCAGAGATTCGGCTAAAAAAATACCCCTGCAGCTGCCGGGCGTTCTCAAGTCCGAGCTCTTCCATTTTCATTTTGCACGCCGGTGATTGTTCCCACGCTCCTTCCGGAACCTCATCGCCTCCAATATGCACCATCTGTAGCGGAACGTCTGCCACACGATGCATGGCAATCAGTTCATCGATCACGAGGTTCATAAAGCGGTAGGTGGATTCCCGGCAAACGTTCATCACATTGTCCGTATAGTTCTGAACCGAGCGGTAGGAAGATTCATCTTCCGGTTCATCAAGCCTGTACTCCTGGGCGGCGGCCGAATCCCCATTAGCTAAAAACCGATTTGTCCGTGCCTTCATCGATAGGATTGCAGCGCGTGCGTGGCCCGGAACGTCAATTTCAGGAATGACGTCGATATGTCGTTCAGCTGCATATGAAAGTATCTCAATATAATCATCACGTGAAAACCAGCCGCTGCCCATCGATGCTCCCGGTGCAGGGTCTGGTCCGGATCCATAAACCGGAATCATATAGCTTTCCTCGGTTTCAGTATGGCCGCGCCGTCCGCCCACCTCCGTGAGTTCCGGGAGGGAATCGATGGCAATTCTCCATCCCTCATCATCTGTCAGATGAAAATGGAATGTGTTGAGCTTGTACAGCGCCATGATATCAAGCAGACGCAGGACGCTCTCTTTTGACTGAAAATTCCTCGCCACATCCAGGTGCATACCGCGATAGGGAAATGCCGGAGCGTCGGAAATTGAAACCGCATTAATAAAAAGTTCATTTGACAGGCGGTTCGATAAAAGTGAGCGCAGAGTCTGAACGCCATAAAATACTCCCTGAGCGGCATTGGCAGAAATGGTAATTTGGTTAGCGGATACATCAAGTCGATATGCTTCCGGGTCGTCATTGTACTCTTCAGATTCCACAAGACGGATATCTGTATCCGCCTTTGTGTTGTCATCTATTCTTTGAAGATTCGGTTTCAGGCCAAAATTCTCTCTAAGTGCGTCGGCCAGAAAAGCTGCTTCCGTTTCAAACCTGTCATCAAAGCCGATAACAGGCTGTTCAGGAACGTCAAACCGCGCCGATGCTCTTGTTATTGTAACCGGCGTTGGCGTAACCGGTGAAAGCCGGTTTTCCCCAAGAGGAGTGAGGCGTTCATTCTTTGTAAATTCCTGTTCAGGTGTGGGCACCGGCGTGTTGTCACCCGGTGATCTTTTGACCTGTTCAGATCCCTCAAATGGACGGATGGTTACCGCCGATACGTTCTCGATAGATCCGTCATCTAAAACAAAATAGAATCCTTCGGGTGCATCTGTCTTTTTAATGGCGAAGTATCGGGCCCTGTAGGGAATGTCCAGTCGTTCGCCCGGCTCAAGACCGGTGAACCGTTCCGTAGGCTCCAACTTAAAAAAGTACCCGTTGATATGTGATACTCTGAATTCATCGGGAAAGCTCTCCAGATCAGGAATTCGGAGGGAGTTGAAATAGAGACGCCAGCCATCAGCTGGCAGTGGATTCCGACCGTTGTTCACCAGTGAAAGGGTGGCGCTGAGCTGGTTTCCCGGTTCAAAGTTGGAGTTCAGCTCCCACTCAATCTCAATGGGTGATTCGCTGATGGATTCTTCTGAGCCCTGGTTGCCGGCGCACGACAGCAGGAGTGTGCAGGTGATGATGACGAAAACGATAGTCAGGATTGAATGCTGTTGAAAAAAAGAAATTATGATTGAAGTAAGCACCGGTTCGATAGAGTTAAGGGTTCAGGGTTTTAAATGTAATCGTGAGACAGCGGAAAGTCATTTGAACAAATGATGTTACAATAACGCAGTATATCCAAAAGGGTGGAAAAAGTTTAACTGCAATTATCAATTTTGCCAATTGTTTATGCATGAGATCAAAAATTACAAACACGGTTGAGTTGAAACTCGAAAAGCCGTAACTTTAGAATCTGTGAACAAATAATGCGCCCGTAGCTCAACTGGATAGAGCGTCTGACTTCGGATCAGAAGGCTGAGGGTTCAAATCCTTCCGGGCGTACTTTTATAGTCTTGAGATGTGAGTCTTGAGTATTACTTACTCAGGACTCAGGACTTATATCTTAAGACTATCCCGCACCCGTAGCTCAACTGGATAGAGTACCTGACTACGAATCAGGCGGTTACAAGTTCGAATCTTGTCGGGTGTACTTATAATAAGCCCTTAACACGCAATGAGTTAAGGGCTTATTTATTTCGCAAAAATACTACTAATTAGTGACGCTATTTCTGAATTTGGGTAACAGAATACCGCGTGTTAATTCATTTCAATGCGTTATCCTTCATTCATAAATAACTTTAGTTTGAGTTTTTTGAGTCTTGAAATCAAAAATTTATTCTCATGTTGAGGAGCTCATTTTTTCTCTTAATACCATTCTCACTCCATTAAAATGGCTCCCTGTATCAACATGGGTAGGGGGTCTCGGAGAGTTCCTCACGTTTTTGTCCGACAGCGCCGGTTTACCGAGTCGATAATCGTCGCATCGAAAACAGTCCCCTGCCGGAGCAGGAGCACTTTGGCCTCGAGTTGATCGTTGATCCCATCGAAGAGTTCCTCGACAAGATCTTCACTGGCCCGCGCTTCGCGAAACCGCCGGAAGCTCAGACGATCGGTCAGATGGTTTTCCAGATGTGGATCATTCAACTGATACAGGTACTGACAAGCCCGCGGATTAACCACCGAACCGGTTTGCGAGGCTGTCCTACTATTGGGCCTGTTTTGTCAGTACGTCGGCCAATCTCATAGAGTGGCTCCCATTCGATCCATACGTCAATCTCTTGAAGAAGCTTTGTAGAACGCGAGACTTTCTTGGAGTTGCTGGCCCAATAGATTTCTATATGATTGAAGAGATCAAACCTAATCTCTTGCTATTCCGTATCTCAAATACAGATGCGGCTCAACACAGGCATGGTCGTGAGCGTCTGGAAGTGTCGAGGGTCACGAGTATTCCCCACCTAAGTCCATTAGTATTCCCCACCCCGGGGCCAATAGTATTCCCCAGGCAGGGCCAGTAGTATTCCCCACTTTTTCGAGTGCGGATACCTGGTGACCTGACCTGCTAAATACCATTCGGAGTTGAGCATCAGTTTGATTTTTTTAGGAGCCATCTACTCACCGATGAACCTTTAAAAATCAGACAAACCATGGGCTATAACCCGCAGGGTATTATGAATATTTATGAGATTATCCGCCGCTGGCACAGCGGCCACTCCATCAGTGCCATCGCCAACACCTTGACCCTGGATCGAAAGACGGTCCGCCGGTATATCCAAGACGCCCAGACGCTGGGCGTGACCCGGCAGACGGACTTGCCCGAGGAGGCTGATCTGTTGGCACAGCTGCAACCACTGAGGCCATCAGCCGAACGCCAAAAGCCAGCCGCCGAGCAGTTTGAGCCCTATCGCGAGGAACTACTGGGCCTGACGGACGGCGGCCAGGAGTCGATAACACTCAAATCTGCCTGGCAGGTGATCACCCATCGCCATCCGGACATTACCGCCTCCTACAGCTCTTTAAAGCGGGTCATGCGCGGTTGGACTCCATCCACTACCCGGGCAACCTGGCGCCACGAAACCCCGCCCGGGCTGCAAACCCAGATTGATTATGGCAAGGTGGGATTGCTCTATGATCCCGAGGTGGGGCGCAACCGCGTGGTCTACGCCTTTATCGGGACGTTGTCCTGGAGCCGGTACAAGTTTGTGGAGTTTGTGTGGGGGCAGGACCAGCAGAGTTTTGTGAGCTCGCATATAAACATGGGAGCGTTTTGGGGCGGAATGAGCCAGGTTCTTTTGATCGATTGCCTGAAAAGTGGTGTCATTAAGCCTGATCTGTACGATCCCCACCTGAATCCGTTGTACCGAAACATGGCCGAGCATTACGGCTGTTTTGTCGATCCGGCCCGTCCGGGCCGGCCCAAGGACAAGGGCAAAGTCGAACGGGCCGTGCAGCCGGTTCGGGATCTGTTTTTGCGCCTTAAGGCGATGGACCCGACGCTAACCCTGGCCGGGGCCAGCACCAAGGCTCTGTTCTGGTGCCGCCACGAAAACGGGATGACCCCGCATGGTACAACCGGAGAAAAACCCTGGGAGTGTTTCCAGGCCACCGAGGCTGACAAGCTGCTGCCCCTGCCGGAGGAGGCGTTCCAGCTGGCCCGGTGGAAGCAGGTGAAAGTGCATGTTGATCAATTCGTGCAGTTCGAAAAGGCCTACTATTCGGTTGGGAAACAGTATGTGGGCCGGCGGCTGTGGCTGCGGGCCACCCCCGAATGCATTGAACTGTACAGCCCGGACTTTTCCCTGGTTAAATGCTACCAGCGCACCTCGGGACGCCGCTTCAGTGATCCCGAGGACTTTCCCGACAACATTCAGGCGATGATGGCCAACTACTCGGTCCGCAGCCTGCTGGAGAAAGCCGCCCTCATTGGCCCGAATACGGCCCGCTACGTGGAGGCCGTGCTCCAGCCCCACGCGATGCGAAACCTGCGGAAAGCGATGGGAGTGATTGATCTTGCCGGAAAACATCCCACCGATATTGTGGAAGCTGCCTCCCTGCAGGCTCTGGCCGGCAGTGCATTCACCCGGACCGCCTTTATCCGGCTTCTGGAAACCCGGCAGGCGGAGCTTCCCATCCCTGTTTCCCCCCAGACCCGACAGCTGACGCGCTCGGGCGACTATTTTATCCATACTACTGACACTTAACCCAAATCTAATCAACCATGAACACCCATCACATCGTAAAACAACTCAAACAATTAAAACTGTCCGCAATGGCCGATGGTCTGGACCGCAACCTGCTGGCCGCCGAGCAAAACAGCCTGGATTACGCCGGGTTGCTGTCTATGTTGCTGGCTGAAGAACTTGAGCTTCGCGATGATCGCAAGGCCCAGCGGCTGTTGCATGCCGCTCAGTTCGGTAACCTTCAATGCCTGGAAGACTTTGACGTGAGCCTGTCGACCGGGGTAAACCCTACGCTGCTGCGAGAGCTGGCCACGTGCCGGTATATCGATCAGGGGCAGGGCGTCATCCTGTCCGGGCCTCCCGGCACCGGAAAAACCCACCTGGCCCGTGGGCTGGGTCATGCCGCCTGCCGGGCTCTTCGGTCGGTGCGGTTCTTTAAGTTCAACCAGCTGTTCAGCCATCTTGAACAGACCCTGGAAGAGGAAAACACGCGCGCCTGGCGAAAACTCATTGGCCATGACCTGCTGATTATTGATGACTTTGCCTTCCGGCGTATTACCCAACACCAGAGCGAAATGCTCTACCAGCTTGTGGACACCTGCTATGGAAATACATCCATCATTCTGACCAGTAACCGGGCCTTGTCGGACTGGCTGGACGTATTTCCGGACCGGGTCATTGGCGGAGCCATCCTGGACCGGCTGGCTCACAACGCCCATCAGATTACGCTGAAAGGAGAATCTATCCGCAAGAAATTACGGCTGAAAAACGACCAGTTTTCACCACTGGAACCCAACGAAAAAACAACCTAAATTGAATCGCTCAACTCCGGAAAAAGGTGGGGAATACTATTGACCCCGGGTGGGGAATACTCGTGACCCTTGACAGCAAGTAAGCATTTGTCTAAATTACCGGCAGGTTCATATATTATAACACTTAGATGGCAACAGTACTAGATATGTTAAACCAGAATAGCAATTTATAACGTATGCGGGTTTTAAAAAACACAATAACGAAAAGGCTTGCTCTCCTGTATCTGATCCTCCTGGTGATGGCGGGGTGCAATAACAGCCTGGATGTTAGCCAGGTCCCCTGCCCGTTTCCGCCGGGGGAATCTAATTTTCCTGTGTTTCCGGAGCCCGGTGTCTTTTGTAAAGAGTGTTATTTCAATATTGAATTTCGGGGGGAAGAATATTCTTTTGAAGGAAACCAACTTAAGACAAGTTGGACTGGGCTTAGCGAGGCTCACAATTCTTTTTTTTCTTTTTACTTTGCACCACCTACATCAGTCAATGAGCTCTATGACAGCATTAGCGTAAAAACACCACTGTTAAAGTTGTATACTGTTTTATATTCTGACCCGGAGAACTCGCCTCCCGCAGGCACTGCAGAATTCGGCATGTACAACTATTGCAAAGATTTATTTGAACCTATTATTGGTGACGTCAGCCAGTCCTGGCATCAATTAATAGAACTGGAATTAATTGAGTCCTATCCTGTCGAGCGCGATGATGGGCCTCATCAATTAAACATTTTTTATTTTTATGGGGAGCTGGAGATGACCTTCCTGATCAATGGTGATCTGCAAGATGCAATTGCTACATATAAATTACAGGGTTCAATTGAGGAGAAATTGTAAGCATTTGGCAATGAAAGATTGTTTCAGAGATTGTAGATGAAATTATTATTTTGACAATAAAATTATAATAGCAAAACATCCACCGGAGAATGCGACGGTAACAATGTAAAAGTGTAAGGTGAAAATTCAGCTTTTTTCACTACTGTGAAATTTCATGTTAGGCAGAATATGAATTTCTCTGTAACCCACACTTAACTTGTAAACGGCCGTAAAGACTAATTCTGAACCTACATATAATGCGCCCTATAACCAGCGTTTCAACTCGGACTTGGCCGGTGGTTGTCCCTTCAAAATTTGTTGGTAAAAAGAAATTCCGATTTTCATTTATATTACCAGACCAAAAGGCAAAGCCGGTTAAACGCCAAGCCGTTATGCCACCTAATAAATTATATCAATCATAATTTATTGGTTTTAATTCTTTGTTCCGTTTATGAATTATTTCAAAAACTCTCACTGAAGACAATTACCTTTAAATGGGTAACCTATTTAGATTATTTCTTTATGAAAGGCTTAATTGACTCAGACTGCTAAAAATTTCATTCTAAACTAAATTAATAGTTCAACTTTCCATGTTTTTAATTTGAACCACTCATTAGTTTGACCCCACTTTAATTGACAAGTAAGGCATCAAAGGTAACTGGTTAATTCCTCTCTGATTGAACACATCAAAATAAAACAGATTTTCCCAGTTATAGGTATTAATGGCTCCGATCTGCACTTTCACCTTTGTTGAACCCATGTTAAAGGTCTGTTCGGCGGATATATCCAACCTGTGGAAATCTGGCATCTGGCCTTGAAATGGCTTGTCAAGCAACACCCGGGGTTCACCATAGCCACCGGTAACATCAGGTGGACGCGTTTCGAAACTAAAATAACTGTCAAAACCCATAGGACGGGTAAAAGGAAAGCCTGATCCGTACATCCAGCTCACGTTTGTTGAAAACTTCCCAATGTCGAAACCTGCCTGGGCATTTACCTGATGGCGGCGGTCGTGCGGCGGATTATAGCGTTGAAAAGGTTCACCAAACCAGATCCCGAAATGATCCTGTGCCGTTGTATACTCTGTAATAGAATATCCATAGCCTAGCCCCATATAAAAATTACGATAATTTAAATTAAATCGGGCATCCACCCCTCGTACAGTTCCATCAGCGTACGCAAGGTCGGTTGAAAATTGAGCCACTGTACTCCAGGTTGCAACGGGTGTATTTTTTATTTTTTTGTAGTAACCCTCTACAGAAATACCCAAAAAGCGACCCAACTGTTGCCTCCAACCCAACAGCGCATGCCTTGCCTCCATACGGCGGCCTGTATCAGGCAAAAGCATCCAAGCGGTAAAAGATGAGCCGGCATCCCTGTAATCAGTCAATCCAACAAATGGCTGACGGTAAATTCCCAAAGCTCCATGAATCTCTTCGTCCACCTTTCCCCGTGGCTGCCATGAAAACTGAATCCTGGGTTCCAGGCTTGACGGTATCCGGTTCAGATAACTTGTGAATGACACACCCGGCTCAACCGAAAATTTCTCACCGACCGGAATGCTCACTTTCATATATCCGCCGGTACTTAAAAATGTATCCTCTTTCTCATCCAGGGAAACAAATAGATTCGACATATCATATGTAAGGGTTCGGTAGTTTGTAAATAAACCGTAGTCCAATCGCGATTCGCCCACATACATGGTCAGATTCATATCCAGGTGCGATTTAAAAATCTCTGAATTTCTTACGCTCCCCTTGTTCCCTCCTGCCTCGTTTGAAAAATGAGACAACCCGAAATTAAACTCGCCAAACGAAACCATTGACTCGGCGGAAACCCCTGCACAACGGCCGCCCGATACCAGATTACTCCATTTAAAATAGTCTTCCGAGTCAAAATCGAGCCTGCCGCGGTCGTAAGTTCGCATTATTAATGCAGAACAGCTCAGGCCGTCACCGCTTGAGCTATAATACTTGAGGAGTTGGCTGTTAAACCGCATTGGCTGTTCCTCCGGCAGATATATTTCGCTCGACCCCTCAATCAACGAACCCCGCAGAGATGCCATAACCGAGCTTTTCCCCTCACGGACCGGACTTTCGAAATAGAAGTCGGACACAAACGGGCTTAATGAAGCCGACCAGTTCCGGTTGTAAAGATTGCCGTTTTTAAGACGGACGTCCATCACTGATGACGTGCGTCCGCTGTAGCGGGGGCCGAATCCTCCGGCATAAAAATCCACTTTTGAAACGACGTCTTCCGGGAATACCGAAAAGAACCCAACGATATGAAACGGCTGATAGATCATGGTACCGTCCATTAATACCATATTTTCAGAGGGGGTTCCGCCCCGTACAAAAAGTTGCCCGCCGCGGTCGCCCGTCGCCACCACCCCGGGCTGGGTTTGAATAAAACTGGCTAAATCAGCACTTCCGGCCGGAGTTGGGGCCCGCCCGAATGTTTCCGGGCGGATGGTGACCTGGCCGGGGTTAATATCATCCCCGCCTGCATCTGAAACGGTCACCTCCTCCAGCTCTTCACTGGAACGCCTCATTTGCACATGATTCAAAATATTCTGCGAATTTCGTCCAATGGACAATGTATCCAAATGCAGATCGTATCCGATGTAGCGAACCATAAACACATAATCGCCTGTAGCCACATTATTGAATTGATAGAGCCCGTTACCATTTGTAGTCGTTCCACTTCCGTCATTCCCTGAAAGCGGCTGTAGGGTTATATTTGCCATGTCGAGAACCACACCGGTCTGGTAGTCACTAACAATCCCGCGTATTACGATATCCTGAGCCTGCATGCATGATATTAAAACTCCAAATTTCAAAAAAAATATAGTGGGTATTATCCTAAAAAACATCCGTTTATTCATTTTTGGATCTTATTTAAAAAGCTAAAGACTTACCTCGCTTTATGGATATCATTTTTGATGCGTTTAACAAGGATCTCTTCTTGGCGTAAATTCAATCTTTCGGCTGGCGATTCCGGCAATGACTCCTGTTCCATTATATACATTCGAAACCACATCTGGTAGAACGATCTCTTCCTCCCTCAGGTCAGCGATGTCGGGCCAGTCTTCACTGGCTGAAATCACAACCAATTCTCTCTTGTTCACTTGATAATTCGATGCTGTAACCCCTAATTCTCGAGCAATTCTCACATTATTGTCAACTTGAAAATGATATTCACCATTGAAATTCATTCCTACATCATCCAAGTGAGAAAATACAATTTCCTTTTCCGGAGCACACCCAAGATCCCCAAACGCTTGTACAAGATATCTAATTTCCACTGTTACCAATGTATCTTCACTTGTACCCGTTATCGTTCCCTGCTCACTCTCTTCCGAATAATCAATATCAGGTACAGGTAACAATGATGGGATTTTTACAGTGGCATAACTTTGCATTCCATCCGGTGTTACCGCGCGAACCATATACTCCTCTTTGGGTTCCAGTTGTTTATTCGTCCAATAATTCCAGACATAAACATCGCTGTTAAACCGATAAAGCTCGCGTTGCATGGGAGTTTCCTCACCACTGCTAAGATGAATTAAGATTACTTTTGTACCGTTGGGTTCCGGATCTCTGGGAATCAGGCTCTTCCCAATGGGCATCACCCGCACCCACTGTGTGTCGGCATAAAGATCCAGCGTGCCGTACATTGAAAAAACATATCTTTCATTTTCCTGCAACGGCTCAAACCCGCTTTCGCACCCGGTTCCACACACATACAGCAGGGCAAAAAAAACTATTCGCACATTATTATAGATCCACAGGAGAAAATTTCTCATTGAACATAGTAATAAACCATATGATCCGATGTACAATTCGTACCACCAGCGGAAACAGTCATTTTTATCTCTAAAAAACCATATCCATTGTTATGGTAATAAGCCCAACTTCCCCCATCATAATCCAAAGTAGTTGTTTGTGGATTATCACTCTCCCATGAAACTACCGGATATACATCTGCATCATCGTACTCCATTCTTATTTTGTGTGAAAATTCTATCGTAGTAAAGTCAGAACTAGAAATGCTTGGACACGAAGCTAAAAAATTATTCTGTGAACCCGATCGTAAATTATTTACATCATTCATCTCAATATTTCTATTCTTGCGGTCGTTGGTATCTGTTATACTTGAATCACAACTAAAAAGTGTGAAAACCGACATCATATAAAATAAAAGATTTGAGTAATTTTTCATCATAACAACCACCTTTGATTTAGGTTTTGGGATTCATATTGTGTATGCCAATTCCATAGACAGAGACTTCTTAGTTAATAACAAATTCTCCTAATAACATCCATTAGAAAATATTGGGAATTTAGGTCGCACCACAATTATTTAGTTAATGGTTGTGACTAATTTAAATCTAATAGAAATTAGTTAATAAACCATTCAAAAATTCACGCAACAAATTTTCACAGTCATTACCTATTGTTAATTTTTACTTACCACAATACATCACTCAAGAGAGAAATAGAGAATGAAAATATTTACACTGGTGCAAGCAGCCAGGGCCGAGCGGAGCCCAAGTATCTACATGTGCCAGGTGAAATAAAAACGTTTAATATTTTGAAATGAAGCTTTATATCTTGAAAAGTATTCTTAGTTAACTTCATTTGGATATATTTTATCATACATATTATCTATTACATTTTGCTCAAGCTTAATTAAATAAAACCTAAAGAGCTGGTGGCATAACCAGCATTTCAAGCGGATTTTGCCACTTCAATTCACTAACTAAGTCATTGGGACTTGTAGGAATACATTGATTTCATCACTTTACCTTCTTGAAAGGGCAAAACCGGTTAAACGCCAAACCGTTATGCCGCGCGAACGAAATGTAGGTAAACGATGAGGAATACAGTAGTTATAGTGCTCGTACTTGCCGTGTCTGCGATCGCCGATAAGGCAGATGCGCAAGTTCCACAGTTGCCAGAGGGTGCACTGACCCATTGGGCTATCGAAGGACCAGAGGAGATCGTCACCTGGGTGCTGTTTGATCCAACGACCGTTGATCACCAGCTCCCCGCCAGGTTACGATTCATTACGTTAGGGGAATTGGCTGCGGGCGGAATTAGATGGGCGGTCGACCATCTTTCTAAAAAACCATCACGGGCACAGTGGGGCATTTCGTTCCTTGAGATTGCTCGCATGGAGATGTTCACCCTCGATGGTGACGCACTTGTATTGCCGGAGGATGGTGCGGTAGGACTATGGTTTGCGCGTGTAGCGCCCGCTCATAATGCAACCGATCTAGGCCCAGGTCAGCCGTACCTGGCTTTGGAGTTCTGGCTTCCAGATAGCTCCTATGCCGCAAAGTTCCGCGAGAAGGGACACTACGCGACATACGGGAACGTTGTTCTCAGTCGATACGAGGACGGAAAGTGGCGTGGCACGATTGCAGTTGATGGTTTGAGCATCGTCGCCGAATGTGTACCGACAGGTTCGATCACTGGTGGGCAAGGATCTGCTGGGATGCAGAGCATATTTCCGCCCGCATCATCTCTGGCCAACGTGGTCCGAGTTGCTTTCGCCGGGCACCTGGTCCGGGGATGTAGGGAAGACTTGCCATGGATCTTACGGGGAACTCACCCACTGGCAGGTGGTGAGATAATTGGGCCTGCCGAGTTTCAGTTTGGATATCGTCTCGTTGGAGGTGCCTACGTTGAGAGGTGACCATATCGAAGACTCATCTGGGAATAGGGCAAAGGCGCAGCATAACAAAACATTTCCTGCTGACGTGTAAGTCATTGTTGCTTATATTCGGGCATGGTCGCCACGCAGCAGAAATGCCAAACCGTTATGCTTACCAAAAAAATTCTCTAATAATGAAAAGATATCTTAAGAAAAAACATAAATACGGTGAATGGCTTGAGATGTCGAAAGTTGCTGAAAAAAGTGTGTTTAGATTAGTTATTGGAAATGCCCAAGGTACTTGTTTCGTGGTATCAGTTGGTGAAGATGCTAAAAGAAATATCTATGAAACAACATTTATTACTGCTTTACATGTGGTTAAAAATATAAAACAATCTGACGAACCAGAATTATTTGATGCTCATGGTAATAGAGTCTATGATAAAGTTAATCATGAGGCGACTATAGCAAAATTTGGCGATCCATCAGATGATACAGCCGTGATCGTTTTTGAAAGTAATAAACCAGTCATATCTAAGAACTTGCTGCTTCCTTTACGGGATAAGAAAATAAATCTTGGCAGAGCAACAGAGATTGGTTGGCTAGGATATCCGGGATTCGCGAATCCAAATTTGTGTTTCTTTCATGGCTTCGTATCTGCTTATGATAAAACTCATGAAAGATACTTGTTAAACGGAGCTGCAAATCAAGGAATTAGTGGTGGACCTGCATTTACTCAAAATGGGGAGCTTGTTGGTTTAATCTCAGCTTATTCATTTGATAGTAATAATAATATGCCAGGATTGGTTTCAGTCGTTTCCTTGGAAAAAGTTAGAAAAGAACTTAAAAATCACGATAATACAATTTTTATATAGAAATGGACCCAATACACTTTGACTTATCTGCAAGAAAAGAAATTAAATATAGAGACAGTTATGTAGCCTTTTTAGATGTATTAGGATTTAAAAATTTAGTATTTAGCCAAAATAAAAAGGATAAAACAAAGCTTGAACATTATTTTGGGATCGTTAATGAAGCGATTAAATATCTAAATGATATTCCTGTAAAAAGTGAAATTGGATCGATAATTATAAGTGATTCAATAATATTATCTGTCAATAAAAGTGGAGTAAAGGATCAAGACATTAAGATAGTAAGGCACTTATGTGTAGCCGTAGGTCTCATTCAAATGCATCTTGCTCTAAAAAATATTTGGCTTCGAGGTGCAATCTCAAGCGGAAAGGCGCATTTCGATTCTTTAAATAACCAAATAGTTGGCCCAGCTTATATCAATGCATTTTTGCTGGAAGAGAATCTCGCAATAAATCCTAGAATTATACTTGATAATAAAATAATTAAAGAGCTGGATTTTTCTAGCTCTGCTGAATTTATTGATGAAGTAAATAGAGCTGGACAAGGTGGTTTAAATTTTTCAAATTGGGGTTCATCAGTTTTATTCAATTGGAATTTTCCAGATGGTAAACCCGTAACTACTTTACAAAATGAT
>Ga0136589_1000750_pt1 | contig 15438 bp, 16 predicted proteins | sample AntRauMFilla3764_FD_104640 | JGI IMG/M metagenome (GOLD analysis project Ga0136589, IMG submission 104640) | Saline lake microbial communities from Rauer Islands, Antarctica - Metagenome Filla 3 #764 | ecosystem: Environmental > Aquatic > Non-marine Saline and Alkaline > Saline | place...
CCGGCGTTGGAACCTGGGGACGTGCCGGTGGCGGCGGTGGTAACGCGGGCGTCCTGGGTCAGTTCAGCGCCGGGTCCGGGGGCGGCAACTACGGGGGAGAGACTATCGAGCCGTCCGAACCTGGTCTCAGCAGTGTTCTTACGCCTGGTCAACTGCCCTCCAACTACGTAACGCCGAACCTGCCCTTTAACGGTGGCCGTGTGAAGGTGAACGACAACCAGGACGGCGACAAGTACGCGAACGGCGGCAACGGCGGTAGCGGCGGACTTCCTGGGCAAGACGGCTACCCCGGACGAGACGGCAGCACTCAAAATCAGTTTAGCTCACTCGGCGGTACGGGCGAACCCGGCGCGGGTGGCGCGGCTGGTCCTGCTGTGATCGGCGCAGCCCGAATCCTGAACATGCAGGACGTGGACATTACATTCATCGGTGCAGTATTGGATTAAGGGGACTACATGCCTGATCAACCGCGACAGACAAACGCAGGAGATATGAATGGCCTGAACGGGGTCAGTCAGCACCTTGGCCGTCTTGAGGGCCGGGTCAGCGGACTGGAAGAGCGACAAACCTCGTTTGTTGAGAGCCGGGTCAGCGGAGTGGAAGAGCGACAAACGAGGTTTGAAATGCGGACAGACACGTCCCTAAATCTGATTCTGGATAAAGTGGACCATCTTATGACCAGCTACAACCAGAGCCGGGGCGGCTGGAAGGTAGTCGTCACCGCCGGAGCCGTGGTCAGCTTCACGGCGGGCGTCCTGATGTGGGGGTTGTCCGAGTCCGGTTACTTCAAGGGCGAGACCGCGAGGACCAACGCCAAGTTGGACACACTCATTGAACTGATGGTTAAGGATCGAGATGCCACGGAATAACGACGTACTGCACCTGCACTACTTCAAGCCCTACGAGTTCGGGCCGACCAAGTACCGTAAAGAGGACTGGTGGCACTTCATGTGCCCGCGCCTTCTGGTCCTGACAGACGTGTTTCGCTTCCAGTGGGGCCAGCGCGTCCGGATCAGCAACAACGAGTTCGCACTGGGCCGCAGGCTGGGGGATTCCGAAAGCCAGCACAACGTAGACCGCTACGACGAGTGCCGGGCGCTCGACTGCTTCCCGGAAGGGATTGTCTACCGCGAGGACGCGGAGTACGCGATTGCGCTGGCAAAAGAAATCGGCTTTACAGGCATCGGCCTATACCCGGACTGGTCCGGCGGCGTGGGCCTGCATCTGGACACCCGGCGGTCTAACGTCCCGGGTGACCCGGCAACGTGGGGCGCACTGAGTACGGCGGACGGGGAACAGAATTACGTGTCGCTGGAATTTGCGCTGCTTGCAATGTCCGGAAAAGGGACCGACACTTAGCAGACAGACCAACAATACCCAACAGAGGGCATAGATATGGACACTGCAAAATCAATCTTACTTGCCGTATTCGCCGCTACCGCACTGGCCGGTTGTCAGGCGATGGGCACCGCCGGAACTGTTCTGGCGTTTACGGACGCGGGCGACCGCTTTGGCGGGCTGGTGAACGAATACTGCACGGCAGATCAGAACGAACGTGAACTGTTCCGTGCCCGCGTAGCCGCTGCTACCGGACCCAACAAACTCACAGTGGAGTGCGCAGGCGATGGGAGTGAAGCTGGTACACGGGATACGGTCTCTCAATAAGGGCAAGGCCACCATGCGAGGACTTAGGGACGTGCTACGCGCTCGCGGACGGGACGCTCAGATCGTGGCTTACGGCTACGTGCTGGTCCCGTTGAGCAACAGCCGCGCTATCAACGCGGTCCAGGAGGCGGTCAAACCTGGTGACGTAGTTGTGGGCTACTCCAACGGTGCGTGGGCTGCGGTCCAGGCAGCGGAAATGGGTTCTCAAATTCGGCACCTGGTTCTGGTCTCTCCGGTGCTGCACAAGTCCCATGCGTTTCCCGAACACATCGACCGGATCGACGTACTGTTCGACCCGGACGACACGCCGGTTTTGCTGGCCCGCTGGTGGCGCAAGTTCACCGGGATTTTTCCCTGGCGCTGGCGCAAGCCGCACGGTTGGGGAGAAATGGGCCGGACCGGCTACGTCGGAAACGACCCCCGCGTCCACAACCATCGACTGCCAAAAGGCACAGGGCATGGGTGGTTCGCATCGGCGGACGCGATTGTCCGCGTGGCTAACGTAGTGAGCGTTTAATGGCGGAATCGGCAGCACAGAAGCTAGAAGCGGCGAAACGTCTTCTGCGGGTGAAACAGGCCCGCGAGGACTTGCTGGACTATACCCATCTGTCCATGCCGCACCCGGAGCAACCGGGCAACTCGGACATGAGCCGGTACGACGAACACAAGGTCCACCGGTTCATGGCGGACGCGCTACAGAAAGTTGAGCGCGGCGAAATTCTGCGACTGATCATCAACGTGCAACCGCGTGTCGGCAAGTCGGAACTGGTCTCCCGCCGGTTTCCGTCCTGGTTTGTGGGCCGAGACCCGTACCGCCAGGTCGCCGTTGGCTCCTATGCGGACAGCCTGGCGCAAGACTTTGGCCGGGAAGTTCGGGACATTATGAAGACTCCGATGTACCAGCAGGTCTTCCCAGGGGTGAAACTCAAGAAAGGCTCGGCCTCCGTGGAGCGGTTGCAGACGGACGCGGGCGGCGTGATGAACTTCGTGGGTGTCGGCACCGGCTTGACGGGTAAAGGCGCGGACCTGCTGATCATTGACGACCCGGTTAAGGACGACGTGGAGGCCAAGTCCAAGACGAGCCGAGACCGGGTGTGGAACTGGTTTACCCGTGTCGCTATGACCCGTCTTATGGGCGCGGCCCGTGTCGTGATCTGCATGACCCGCTGGCATGAGGACGACCTGGTAGGCCGACTGACCAACCCGAAAAACGAACACTACGACCCCAAAGAAGCGGCCAAGTGGACCGTGATCAACATTCCAGCTTATGCCGAGGAAGACGACCCGGTAGGCCGCGAGCCTGGCGAAATCCTGTGGCCGGAGCGGACCAGCGAGGAATTTCTACAGTCCTACCAGGCCCTCGACCCGGACGGCTTTCAGGCATTGTTCATGGGTCGGCCCTCGCCACCCGAAGGCGCGTTTTTCCGGCGGGAGCATCTGCGGACCTACGAGCCGGAAGAACTGCCGAGCAACCTGAAAATCTACGCCGCGTCGGACCACGCCGTTTCTGAGGAACAGCGCCGAGACAAGACGTGCATGGGGTGTGTGGGCGTAGACGAGAGCGACAACATTTGGGTGCTGCCGGACATAGTGTGGCGGCAGATCGACACCGAGACCGCGACCGAGGCCATGCTGGAGCAAATGCGCGAGCATCGGCCTATCTTCTGGTGGGCGGAGAAAGGCCACATCAGCCAGTCCATCGGCCCGTTCCTACGCCGACGCATGGCCGAGGAATCCGTCTACATCAACATCGTTGAGCAGACGCCGGTCCGTGATAAGCAGACCCGCGCCCAGGCCATCCAGGCCCGTTGCTCGATGGGCAAAGTGTTCTTTCCGAGTTTCGCTACCTGGTGGCCGGACGCAAAGGACCAGTTGTTGTCGTTCCCGAACTCAGACCACGACGACTTTGTAGATTTCCTGGCCTGGATTGGCAAGGGCCTGGCGCTACAGACCCGCGCGGACAGTATCTCCCCCAAGAAACGCGCGCCCCAAACCGGCTCTATCCAGTGGATTTTGCAGTCGTCCGAACGCATCCGAAGCCGCCAACCGGACCAGGAATCAGCTAAGAGGTACATGCAATGAACCGGACCGCCGAGAACCAGGACATGAAACGGGAGGTGCCAAAGCCGAAGGCGTCCCGCGCGGCTTACGTCTCCGGCTGGTGCAAACGAATCCAGGCCGCGAAGGCACACTGGGAGGAAAACGCTTTCTCCGGGATGCGGAAGGACATGGCGTTTGCGCGGGGTATTCAGTGGGAAGACCAGAACGACGTGGTTGAAGAACGCTATGTCGCCAACCTGACGCTACGGCACCTGAGCAACAAGACGGCCTCTCTGTACGCGAAGAACCCGAAAGCCGTTGCCAAGCGCCGGGAGCGCCTGGACTTTCAGGTGTGGGACGGCAACCCGGACAAGCTGACCCAGGCGGTGCAGGCCCTTACGCAGATTCAACAGCAATACCCGGGGGTGCCGATGGAGCAACTGGCCCTGGTAATGCCGGGACTGGAGCAGCAAATCGCCATCCTGGACGACGCGCAAAAAGGTGTCCAGCAGCGGCAGATGATCGAGAAAGTTGGTAAGACGCTGGAAGTCACCTACGAGCACCAGTTGAACGAGCAGATACCGACGTTTAAGACGCAGATGAAGCAACTGGTCCGCCGGACCCTGACCACGGGTGTCGGCTACCTCAAGCTCGGTTTCCACCGCATGTACGAGCAGCGCCCGGAACACGCGGACCGAGTATCGGACGTGTCCGAACAGCTTGCGGCCCTGGAGCAGTTGATAGCCGACGCCCGCGACGACGAGATTGCGGACTACGAAGCGGGCATGGAAGAACTGAAACAGACGATGGAGCAGCTACAGGCGAACCCGGACATGATCGTCCGCGAGGGCCTGGACATGGACTTCCCGCCGGCTACGTCGCTGATCATTGACCCGGACTGCCGACAGCTACAGGGCTTCATCGGCGCGCGTTGGCTGGCCCAAGAGTTCTTGCTGTCACCTGACCAGGTGAAGCGCATCTACAAGGTGGACCTGGAGAACTCGACGTTTAACGCCTACGACGAAAAGGGTAAGCGCCTGGAAGGGTCTACCCAGGCCAAGGCCAGCAAAGACGAGGACGGCAACCCCGGCGAGTGCCACAAGGTCTGCGTGTGGGAACTGTACGACCGGACCACGGGCCGCTGCTACGTGTTCGCGGACGGATACCCGGACTACCTGCAAGAGCCGGAAGCCCCCTACGTTCGCCTGGAGCAATTCTTCCCGTTCTTCCCGCTGGTGTTCAACGCTATCGAGGACGAGGACTCCCTGTTCCCGCCGTCCGACGTAACCCTTATGCGCCACATGCAAGTCGAGCATAACGTCTCGCGCCAGCGCCTACGGGAGCATCGGGACGCGAACCGGCCCAAGTACGCAGCGCCCAAGGGTCGGTTGTCCAGCGACGACAAGACCAACCTCCAATACGGTGACGCGCATGTTGTTGTCGAACTGGATGGGATGCAGCCGGGGGACCGGATTGCCGACCTGGTGCAGCCGCTACAGTTCATCAACATCGACCCGAACCTGTACGAAGTTGGCAGCTTCTTTGACGACATACTCAAGGTCGAAGGCACCCAGGAAGCGAACATGGGCGGCACGTCCGGCGCGACCGCTACCGAGAGCAGCATCGCCGAGCAAGCCCGCGCCACGTCTATCGGCTCCAACGTGGACGACCTGGACGATTTCTTGTCCGACGTGGCCCGTGCGGCCAGCCAGGTTCTTTTGACTGAGCTATCCAGCGACACGGTGAAAGAGATTGCCGGTCCTGGTGCGGTGTGGCCGGAACTGTCCGCGTCCGAAATCGCCCAGGAACTTTGGCTGACCGTTCGCGCCGGTTCGTCCGGCAAGCCGAACAAGGCCCAGGAGATTCAGAACTTTGAGCGCATGGCGCCACTGCTGATGCAGATACCTGGTATCTCTCCGGACTGGATGGCCCGCGAAGCAATCGAGCGCCTGGACGACCGTATCGACCTGGCCGAAGCCTACGTCGGCGGGATGCCGTCTATCACGGCCATGAACTCTCTGGCAGGACAACCGCCGGAGCCGGTTACGGACGACCCCAACGCACAGGGCGGACAAGGCGAACAAGGCGGTGCCGATAACGCCGAGCGCCCACCAGAATCGGACGCCAACATGGGTCCGAATAACGAGGCAACAGGTCCGGCAGGGCCGTCCTCACCCGTTCAAGGAGGCGTAATCTGATGATCACTCTGCTTAAAGGCGCATTGGTGGCGCTGCTGGTCGGGCTGCTGTACTGCCCCGGACTGGCCCAAGCCGCCGACACTGAGTTCCAACTGTCGTGGGAGGCCCCCACTTCCCGGATGGACGGTAGCCCGCTGGACCCGGCGACCGAACTGTCCGGATATGAACTGACCTGTGGGGACGTCGTAACCGCGATCCCGGCAACCGTTGAGGGCAATGGGTATCCGGTTGCCAAGGCGGACGCGCTACCCGGATACGGAAATTACGACTGCTCGATGGTCGCAATCGACACCGAGAACCGGCGATCACCGCCCAGTGATCCGGTCGAAGTCGGGTGGATTGCCGGACCGTCCGCCCCAACGGAACTGATTATTTTCTACGGACCTGATTGATCTGTCCGCAAAAAGTTGATAAAGCGGACAGACAAAGCCTACAATCATACAAACCAACCTACGGAGTGCAGCAATGCCACCGGAGTACAGAGACGATAATGCTGATTCGTCACCAGCAAGCCAGACCGAAAACCCGGACGTAGCCGCCGAGTCGTCAACGGCACTTGAGGGCGCTAATACACAGTCGGAATCGCCCACCACTGACACGTTTGAAGAAGGGAGCGCGGACGAGGATTCAGGCACTTTGCTGGATGCCATCACCCGTGCCGCCGATGGTGACGAGAACGCTGACGACACCGACGGCGAAGACTCTGACTCGGACGACGACCAGAACGAAGACGATGAAGACGCCGAGGACCAGTCCGACGAGGCTGTGGACGAGGGTGGTGAGGACACCGCCGATGGTAAGGACGATAAGCCCGAACCCTTCCACAAACACCCCCGTTGGAAAGAAATGGTCCGCGAACGTGACAGCTTTAAAGACCGGGCCGAGAGCCTGGAACCACGCGCGCAAGAGTACGACAAGATCACGACGTTTATGAACCAGAACGAGCTTTCGGTTCAGGAAGTAGCGGACGGTCTGCAAGTCGTAGCCATGATGAAGAATGACCCGGCGCGAGCCAGGGAAGTTCTCGCAAAGCGCATGGAGGGCTTAGATCAGTTCGCTGGCTACCGGTTGCCGGAAGACCTGCAAACGGAAGTCAACGAAGGCGTAATTTCTGAGGACCGCGCACAAGAGTTGGCCCGGTTGCGAAACGAGAAAGACTTTGTTTCGGAACGTGCCAGTCGCCGTGAGCGCGAGAATCAGGAAACCCGGCAGCATGAAAACGCTCGCCAGATCATCGAAGGCCAACAGGCCGCGCTTCGTTCCTGGGAGGCGGACGTTCAGAAGACCGACCCTGATTACAAGCGGATTCAGCGTTTCGTTACCAAGGAATTGCGGTTGCTGGTTCAACAAGAGCCGCCCCGGACAAACGAGCAGGCTGTCGAGTTGGCGAAAAAAGCCTACAAGACAGTGAAAGACGAGTTGAAGGCGGCTATGCCCACTCGTCCAGCCGTGAAGCCAGGCGCGCGGAGCCAGGACACCAGCACTTCCTCGGCGCAAGGCCAGCCACCTGAATCGTTCATGCAAGCGATTGAGCAGGCCGCGAATCAGTCATAAGAGGGTGCAGACATGCCATTGACTCAAGCCGTAATCGACAACGTAGCTAACGCTGCGATTGACTACCACATGGACAGAGGTCAGACCTTTGCCCAACACATTCAGGAAAAGCCACTGCTTAACGCTATGCGGTCGTCCCAACAGACGTTCCCCGGCGGCAAGGGTGAGCTAACCGTTCGTCCGATTTTCGAGACCCAATCCAATCTGGAAGGCTTCGACTCCGACGATACCCTGAGCTTCACCAACCCGACGCCGATCAAAGAGGCGAAGTACCCCTGGAAGATGCTGCACCTGGGCATCACCATGACCACGGACGAACTGCTCCGTGACGGTATTTCGGTCGTCGATACCAACGGCAAGAACGTGAAGATGCACAACCAGCGCGAGCTAACCATGCTGGCGAATATCCTGGAAACCAAGCTGGAAGACATGACCGAGGGATGGTCTTCCGGGATGAACGAAATGCTTTGGCAGGACGGCGCCCAGGATTCCAAGGAAGTACCTGGCATCCAGTACCTTATCGCGGACGACCCGACCACGGGCGTAGTCGGCGGTATCGACCGTGCCGTACAGCCGTTGTGGCGCAACCGCGCTTTCGTCGGCACACCTGGCACCGGCAACGGCGTCCGCATCAACACCGGTACGTCCGCGCTGATTCGGTTCTTGCGTCAGCAGGTCCGTCAGCTTCGCCGCTACGGTAGCCCGAGCCTTCTTATCCTGTGTGGCTCAAAAGCACTGGAGCGCCTGGAAGAAGAAGTCGACGCGAAAGGCACCTACACCCAATCTGGTTTCGGCGGAAAGCAGGAGATCAGCATGGGTGAAATCAGTCTGAAAGGACTGGGCACTTTCAAGTATGACCCGACCCTGGACGACCTGGGCCGTGACGACTTCATGTACTTCATCGACACGAAGAACATCAAACTTCGTCCGATTGAAGGCGAAGACATGAAGAAGCACTACCCCGCTCGTCCGCACGACAAGATGGTTCTCTACCGCTCAATGACTTGGGCTGGTGGTCTGACTGCACGGCAGTTGAACACGTCTATGGTCGTACAGGTCTTCCCCGCTAACTAAGCGGGAGCAGCAGCGGTCCGCTTCGGCGGACCGTTTCACCTTTCCCCCGATAATCGAGGCATAGCCCATGCAAATCGTTAATTGTGACGTTCACCTTGGCGGAGACCGCAACCATGTGGTGCCGAAAACAGGCGTGACCGTTGCCGAAATTGAAATCCTACGTGTGCTGCACGGCGAGGATTCCGTGGTGAACATCAACCCCACGAAGCAGGACACCCGCAAACACGCCGAAGAACTGGACCGCCTGCGCAAAACCTATAAGCGCAAGTTGCCGGGACCGGACTCGAAAGGCTCCAAAAACATCGTTGATACTGTCTACCCAGGCCCGCGCCCGAACCTACCGGCGACCCTGAAAGACATTGGCGTTGACTACCCGACCGCCTCTAAGGCGAAGAAGAAGTCCCCTGCCAAAGACGCTGCCGATGCCGAGGCGAAAGCCCAGGCCGAAGCCGAAGCCGCTGAACAGGCCCAGGCCGAAGAAGAAGCCCAGGCCGCAGCCGAAGCAGCCAAGCAGGAGTAAGTAGACCATGCGCGGACGTACTCTCGGACAGATCGCAACAATGGCCCGCGAGGAAGCCGGTCAGTCAGGCAATGCCGCTGCCGGTCGCAACGTCATTGACGTGTTCCGCCAGTACGTCCGCCGCACCTACGAACGGTTGCACCAGGACTTCAACTGGCCGCACCTGTACCGCCACGACGACATTACCCTGGAGCGCGGCAAGCGCTATTTTGCGTTCCCGTCCGACCTAGACCCGGACCGTCTCGGCGAGGTCTACGTCCTGGAAGACAAGGGCGACCATTGGCGTGACGTGGAATATGGCGTTGGTCCGGCACAGTGGAACCGTTACCGCCACGAAGACGGCGAGTACGCGGACCCGGTACGCCGCTGGCAGAGAACCGGCGAAGGGCTGATCGAGGTCTGGCCGACTCCGGGGACCGGCGAACAAATCCTTCGCTTTGAGGGTATGCCGTTCCCGAAGATTCTGGCGGGTGACAACGACGTAGTAGACCTGGACGCCAACATGATTGCCTTGTATGCCGCTGGCGAGTGGTTGGCAAAACAGGGTGCGCGAGACGCAGAACTCAAACTCCAACAGGCCAAGCGGATTGACGACCGTCTGCGGGCCAACCAGATGCGCTCCGACCCGATGCTTAGGCTGAACACGACGCGCAGACAGTCCGCGTACCAGCCGATCAGGGTCCGTGCGCCAGGGACTTAAACCGTGGCCTACTTCCTGATTTCCGATTTCCAGTCCGGGCTTGATACCCGCAAGACTGCCTTTTCTGCACCTGCCGGTTCCCTCCGTAAATGTGAGAACGCGCACATCACCCGTGGTGGTGAGGTCGAAAAGCGCCGTGCGTTTACCACGTATGCTTCGTTGCCGCCGGAAGGCACAGCCGGGTTGCACATCGCGGGCGACCAGCTATACACGTTCGGCGCGGGACCAGTACCAGCGGGGGTGCCTAGCTCGGTGAAGTACCAGCAGCTTGCCCCGGAGAACACCAACATCGGTATTACCCTCCGCCGTATCCTGGCCGCGTCGAATTTTAACGGCAAGGTCTACGTGGTGGCCGAGTTCAGCAATGGCGCGATTGACCACTACTACGACGGCGAACGCCTGGTCCAGTGGGATACGGTGTCGGATGAAGTCTCCGGCAACGATGCCCTGGCCCGTGTTCTGGCGGACCGTTTGCGGACGGACTTTGGCCTGATCGCGGTCCCGGACGGGACGGTAATCACGGTGACCGGCAAGGCCGCAAACGAACCATTCACTCTGACGAGCAACACGTCCGGCGTCTTCGTGACCCTACCCCAGGCGCCGACTGAGACCATGCCGCAGATCAGCCGAATCGACATTGAAACCGGGTTCAGCAACAGCCGCGTCTACGAACTGGAAATTGACGGCGAGCCACTGCGCGTAGAGGGCCGAGCGACCGGCATGGGCGTAACCGCCTACACCCTGCAAGACCGCGTGTTCAGCACGTCCCAATCGCTGCTCCGGTTCTCCGGTTTTACGGACCCAGGAGAGACCGGCAACATTCCGCAGCCGGACCCGACCCGATGGGATATTTCCGGCGGTATCGGTGCCGGGTTTATCAACCTGTCGACCCAGGATTCCGGCTCCGAGAACCTGACTGCCGTCGCCGCGTACCAGGGCGAGCTTGCCGTGTTCTCCCGCCAGGCCGTCCATATCCGTTCCCTGGCCTTTGACGTGGCACAGATGCGCCAGTTGCAGCTACTACGCAACATCGGCACGTCGTCGCCCCGGACGGTCGTCAGCTACGGCGAGTCGGACGTGTTCTTCTTGAGCCAGTCCGGCATCCGGTCGCTCCGGGCGCGGGACAGTTCCAACGTGGCCGCGAGCGCGGACGTGGGCACCCCGATAGACGACGAGGTGACGGCGTACTTGAACCAGTTGCCTGCCAGGGACCGAACCGAAGCCGTTGGCGCCGTGGAGCCGGGAGACGGACGGTACGCGCTGGCGGTTGGCGAACGGGTTTACGTTTACAGCCAGTTCCCCGGCAGCAAGATAAGCGCCTGGTCGACCTATTCCCTGGGCGGGCGGGTGTCTGACATGGCCGCTACGTCGCAGCAGTTCTTTGTCCGGATTGGTGACGAGGTGCTTCTTTACGGCGGCGTGTCCAATGACCAGTACGACGACAGCCAGGTAGACGTGATCTTGCCGTTCGCGGACGCGGGCACCCCTGGCACCACCAAACAACTCATGTCACTGGACATTGGGTGCGAGGGCGAGTGGGACGTGTTTGTTCGTCCGGACCCGACCCTGCCGGTGTACGAGGAATACGTCGGCAGAATCGAGGGCTCGACCTATGGCCTGGAGACAACACTGTCCGCCATCGCCACGTCTACTCACTTTGGCCTGCGGTTGAAGTCCGTTGGCGACAAGCCTGCAAAACTCAGCCAGGTAATCATGCACTACGACTCAGGGGACGCAAGCTAATGGAGATTCGACTGGCAACAGAGAAAGACCTGCCGACCCTGATCAACATGGGCCGGGTGATGCACGAAGAATCTAATTTCCGAGACCTGCCGTTCGATGAACGGGTGACGACCGAGACACTGCGCGGGCTGATTCGTTCGCGGACCGGTTGCGTCTGGTTAGCCGACAGCAATGAGCATACAATGGGTGCAATAGGCGGACAGTTGTCGCGGGCGTTTTTCTCCCAGGAGGCCGTGGCGGAAGACAAATTCTTGTTCGTCCGTCCGCAGTACCGGGGGGTGAAACTCCGCGTAACGGACGAGCTACTGAGGCACTTTTGCATGTGGGCAGCAGAGAACGGCGCGAGACGAATCACGATCTGCAACAGCGCGGGTGCGCCGGACGACCTGTTCACTAAGAAGCTCGGACGGTACGGCTTCCAGGTGGCCGGGTCCGTGATGTTTATGGAGGTGGGCTAATGTGTGGTGGCGGCGGAAGTGATGCAGCGGAAGACTCGCTCCGGTATCAGAAAAAACAGGATGCCAAGCGCGAGCGCCGAGTCCGGGAGGGCATGGATAACGTCGATGCTTTCTTTGACGGCGGTGTGGTCGACGGCAAAGCCTACTCCGGCTTTGACGACCGGTTTTACAACAAGCGCGCGGACGCTTACGAGGACTTCGCAAACCCCCAGGTGACCCGGCAGTTCCGGGACGCCCAGGAGGGGTTGCTGTACGGCCTGGCCGACGCGAACCTGCTCAACTCGTCCGCAGCCGTGGAGGATTTCGGCACCCTGGACAGGGAGCGAACCCAGGCCCGCGACGATGTAGCCCGCCGTGGTGATAACTTTGCGGACGGTGCCCGCGAGGCGGTTGCCGGACAACGGGCGAACCTGACCAGCCTGATTCAGTCGACCGCCGACCCCACGGCCATCCGGTCACAGCTTGGCAGTGTGGCGGACGTACTCAACACGGCGGACAGCTACAGCCCGCTCGGCAATATGTTTGAACAGACTACGCGCGGAGTCGGTGCCTACCAGGGGGGCCGGGACCGGGCAGCGGCACGTCGGCAGGTAGAACAAGCCTACGCATCTAACCCATCCCGCTCGTCCAGCGGCAAAAATATCACTGGGTAAGGAGAACAGACATGGCACTCGGAACCCTTGCTCTTGGTGCGCTTTTGCTGGCCGGTGGTGTCGGCGCGAACACCTACGTCCAAAAGTCCCGCGCGGACGACCTGGCAGACCAGACCCGAACCATTCTTGACCAGGCCAAACAGAAGCAAGCGGAGCTAGACGACCAGCGCCGGAAGACGTTGGGCCAGGCCCTTGAGGAAGCCGCCGTCGGGCGCGGCGAGGTCGAAGCGGCCCAGGCCAAAGAAGTCGAAAAAGGCGTTGCCCGGATGGAAGCGAACTCCAACCGCCCGGAACCCACAGACAACGACGCCAACAGTGCCGGTATGGACGGACCAGCCGGACGTGTGATCGGCAAGGCAGTCGACCGCGAGCGCCAGGCCAACGATGAAGAAAGCGCCGGACGCCGCAGAGCCGCCGCTGAAATGGACTCCTTGGGGGACGTGCTGAATGGCAACAACCGCATATTCCGTCCGGCCCAGGGGGAGATTCAGGCGAACCAGCAGATCGCCCGTGGCGAAGAAGCCCGGATGCCGCTGGCAATCCAGGCCGCGAAAGAAGACGCCATGAGTAAGAAACGCGGGCTGGAGATTGCCGCGCAACTGGCGCAAGGCGTCGGCTCCGGGATGCTCGCCGGGGGCGGTAGCTTCTTTGCTCCGTCCGCAGCTGCCGGTGCCGGTGCTGGCTCAACCGTTGCCAGTGCGGGTGGTCCCGGCACGGTGGCGGGTGTCAGTACCGGCTCCAAGATTTCCCGCGCTCCGATGATTGTCTATTAAGTGAGGCCACTATGAGACGTTCCAATCCTTTCGGCGACCCGGCATGGGCGCAGGCCAGCAGCAACCTGGCGAAGATCATCGCCGGGAACCCGGAGAAGAAAGCCGCGTACCAGGCCGCGTTGACGGACATTAAATCGACCCAACAGGCGGACCGTTTCAGCCGCGAAAACCGGGCCTTCAACGACTCCGCCGCGAGCGCCCTGGAAAACGACAACCCCGCAGCCGCCTACGCCCATGTCATGCGGACCGGCGACGACGGCGTTATGTCCGCACTGCCTGGCTTCGCTCAGGGATGGGGTGGTGCCCGCATGATGGACGGCGGGATTGACGCGGGCCAGCAGCGCGCTCTTATCTCCGGTGCCAATGCCGGTGACCTGGACGCCGATACGGCCCTGACCTTTGGTGAAGGCAACCAGATCAGCGAGCGAGACGCCCAGGAGAGTATCGCCGAAGCCCTGATGGTCCAGGACAGCAAGAACACGAACGCCGTCCGCACGACCCAAATGGACAACACCAACGCGCGTGACATTGCCGAAATGGAACTGGCCGGAACCTTGGAAGGCTTGCTGGCCGGACAGGTGCAGGGTGGCGAGCGGACTATCGGGGACGCCTACCAGATTCAAGACCGGCCCACGACCGACGAGTACACGGCTATGCAAGCCGGTAACGAAGGCTTGGGCGCGGACGAGACGGCCCGGTTGGGTGAAAGCCTGGACATTGGCGAAGTGCTGGCGAACGACTACCAAATGGGCAACCTGTCCATTCAAGACCTCGGCAAGTACCGCTACGGACACGGCTGGCCGAACGACCTGGACGGCGGTGGCTCCGGTTCCGGCGGTGGCGACGGCGGGCCGATGGACGTAATGGACGTGAAGCGCAACGAAGAACTGTACGGCATCCTGGAAGAACAGGCGCTTATTCAACTGAAAGACATGGGCGCACCAACCGTGGAAGGCCCGGACGGCAGCGTCGGGGTAGATACCAGCCTGGCCGCAGACCTGGTGCCGACCGCCGTAAAGCGCGCCCGCGATATGTATATCAGCGATTGGGAAGCGAACCGAGCGCCGTTGCCGATGGCCGCGTACATGCAATCCGCCCTGAAAGGCATGAACGTCCAGGCGCAGCAGGCCGAAGACAACTACGACTGGTTGCCCAGAGGTTCGCCGGACGTAGCTGCCGCGCTTACCTGGGACGGCCAAGGCCAGGGCCAGGACGAGCCGCCCGCACAAACTGGTAGCGCCGAAACCGTGATCATCAACGGCGAAGCCACTCCAATGAGCGAAGTGGAAGCGACCGCCAAAAAGCACGGTATCTCTGTCGAAGAAGTCATGCAGCGCCTCGGCGCAAAACCCGGAGTCTAATATATGGCGGACCTGTTTGAGAAACACGGCGTTGCACCCCCAAAGAAGCCGACGCAGCCGGACTCCGGAGGAACGGACCTGTTTGCCAAACACGGCGTTGAACCGCCGTCCGCAGGCTCCGAACCCGGTGGCGGTAGTGGCGGGTATGGTCGTGGACGAGATCGAGCCGCAAGTCGGGGAGGAAGCCGAGGTGGGAGCAGAGAGGCGGTAGAAGCAGGCTCCGAACAGGAGGCCCCGGGCGGTTTCTCCAACGCGATCCGCAACGTCGGCCACCGTGCGACCACCTTGGGCGGTAACTTCGTCCAGGGTGTCGGCTCGGTCATGCGTTACGGCGGACAGGCGGTAGACGCAGGCTTCGACGCTGCCGGTATCTCGCTGCCGTCCAACGCAGATATCGGCATGCTGGCTCCGGCCGACGCTCTGACGCTGATCGGCGACGCGATCAACGGAAACGACTTTGGCTACGTCCCCAACTACACAGTAGGCCGGGCGATTGAAGACCCGTCCCTGGCCAACATTGCCGGTGCCATCGGCGAGAACGGCCCTGCCGCCGTCGCGGATATGGTCGGCCTGGCCGCGAACCCGGCGGGGTACTTCCTGGCTCGTAACCAGGAAGTCGCCGAGGAACGCGCGGGCAACAATGGGCGCGTAGGTGACCAGCCGACCGCCGGTGAGTTCGGCGCGTCCGCGCCCTGGACG
>Ga0136589_1000762_pt1 | contig 15357 bp, 12 predicted proteins | sample AntRauMFilla3764_FD_104640 | JGI IMG/M metagenome (GOLD analysis project Ga0136589, IMG submission 104640) | Saline lake microbial communities from Rauer Islands, Antarctica - Metagenome Filla 3 #764 | ecosystem: Environmental > Aquatic > Non-marine Saline and Alkaline > Saline | place...
GTTAAAACAGCTCAAAGACACCGGCTCGACGAAGCTGTGGGAGAATCGGAAGGACGTCCGGTGTCCGGTCTGTGACGCGCCGTTCGTTCGGTTGTTCACCACGCGAAAGACGGCGACCACGTTCCCCGAAAACGACGGCGCTCAGTTCTGTCTCCTCCGAGACGACGACGCGATCCACTTGTTCCGACACTGACCCCACACGCTGTTCAGCACGGCGAGCGGTCAAACCGGACGGACTCACTCAGTCGCTTGCGACCGGGTCCACGTCGGCGTCGGGGTCGTCGATGTACCGCTCGGTCCACGTTCCCCGAGCGAACCACGCGACACCGATCACCGCGCCGAGAATGTTCCCGAGCGCCATGCCGACCCAGACGCCCGTCTCGCCCCAGCCGGCGATGAAGACTAAGTAGCCGACGCTGGCGACGCGACCGACCCAGAGCGTGAGTATGGAGATCACCATCGCCGTCTTCGTGTTACCGGCGCCGCGGAACGCACCGAGGATCACCTGCGAGACGCCGATGAAGGCGAATTCGACCGAGCGAATGCGAACGTATTCGACCGCGTACGAGATGGTGGCGGAAGCGTCCGGCACGTCCCCGAGGAAGGCACCGACGATCGGTTCGGTGAACGTCACCGCCACCACGGCGACGAGGAACATCACTCCCGCTCCGGTGCCGGCCGCGAGTTTGACCGACCGCGCGGCGCGGTCCGCCCGATCGGCACCGAGGTTCTGCCCCACCATCGTGTCGATCGCACGCCCAAGCCCCATCGCGGGGAGAAAGACGAGCGAGATGAGCCGGTTCCCGAGCCCGTAGGCCGCCACCACCGGCGGCGAGAACGTGACGATCATCGCCGTGAGCGTGATCATCGCGAGCGCGCTCGTCGTCTGCTCGACGCTGGAGGGGAGGCCCAACTCGAAGATGTCACGGATAAACGCAAGGTCCGGAACGAGGTGACTCACCGAGACGGCCGGCCCCAGTCCGGTGGCGAACAGCAGCCAGAGCCCGATAGCGGTGGCGACGCCCCGCGAGAAGATCGTCGCCAACGCGGCGCCTTCGATGCCGTACCCGGTGAATCCGGTGATCGCGAACAGCGAGGTTTCTAGCGCCATCGGGTCGAGCGCGGCGGCGAGCGGGACGTTCGCGAGCCACTCGAACAGCGGATTGTCGGCGAACCCGAAGATGAGAAACGGGTCGAGAAGGACGTTCAAGATGACGGAGACCAGCATCACCGCCATCGGCGTTCGGGTGTCGCCGTAGCCGCGCATCAGCGCGGAGAAGACGAAGAACCCGAACATCAGCGGGATGCCGACGAAGATGACCTCCATGTAATCGGCCGCGAGGGGGATCACCGTGGCCGCCGTGTCGGGGTCGCTGGGGAGCAGTTCCAGCGCCGGACGCGTGTAGAAGTATCCTCCGATACCGATGAACACCGACAGCACGGAGACCGTGAAGATGGTCTGTCCCGCGACCAACCCCGCGGACCGGTCGCCGTCGGCACCGGTGTACTGGGCCACGAGGATGGCACCCGCGGTGGTGAATCCGCCGGCCACGGCGATGAGCAGGAAGATCAGCGGGAACGCGAGGCTGATCGCCCCGACCGCCTCGGCCGACAGCCGACCGAGGTAGAGCGTGTCGACGACGTTGTAGGTCACCTGTAACAGCTGGATGACCACGATGGGCCACGCCAAGTGGAACAGCGGCCGCACCAGGCTCCCTTCGGTGATCGACTCCTCCGAAATTCGCTCGCTGTCCTCGGAGTCGGGACCATCGTCGGGGTTCACGGGAGAGTCTGTGGTGGAATCATCAGGGCCATCGGAGTCGGAACCGCCGTCGCCGCCCGCTGGAGGGGTCTCTGACCGATCGTTGGAGGACTCGTCGCTCACTGTAGTAGAGGCGGGACGCTCGGTCAATCAGGCTTCCGATTCCGGCGGGCTACGTGCTGTGACTGTCCCCGTCTCCGTCGTGATCCACCGGAGTCGCCCCCTTTGAAACCGCGCTCGGAGACTCGCTACCGGAGGCACTCGCTTCCGGGCGCTCACCGTCGGATTGCCCAGCTACAGGCCCGTCTGCGACGCGGTCGTCTTCCGGGCCCCCGACCCGCGCCACACCGGAGGTGTCGTCGAAAACGAGGTGACGGTGCGGGTACGCCATCTCGACGTCGACGTCCGCGAGTCGCTCGCGGATCAAGGTGTTCACGTCCGACTGGACCTTGCTGAGTTTGTACGGCTTCTTCACCCAGTACCGAAGGCGCAGCAGGATGCCGTCGTCGCCGAACTCGTGGAGTCGGCAGTCCGGGCTGGCGACGTAGCGTGCGACACCCACGCGGATGTCCGGACCGCCGTTGATGACGGCGTCGCAGTCGCGTGCCGCACGCTCGATGAGCCGCCGGGCCTGCGGGATGTCGCTCTCGTAGGTGACGAGCACGTCAATTGTCCGCCGCGTTCGCTCGTCTTCCGCCGAGAAGTTGGTCACGTCGCGTTCGCGCATCGCTCCGTTCGGAACGACGAGGAAAGTGTTGTCCAGCGTGAATATCTTCGTGTATCGGATCGTGATGTCCTCGACGAACCCGGTGGTGCCGTTCTCCAACTGGATCATATCACCGATCTCGAAGGGTTGGTCGGCGAGGATGAACACGCCGTTGATGAAGTTCCCGACGATCGGGGCGAGAATAATACCGATAACGGCCGAGAACACCGCCGTTCCCACGAGCAGATCGCCGAACTGGAAGCCCGCCGCACGGAGTCCGATCAGGAACGCGACGGCGACGGTTCCCACCCGAACGCCGCGGACGACCGTCTGCGCGACGCTCTGTCTCGAGACGCGCCGCGCCACAGGCCGGCCGATAAGTCGGACCAAGAACTTCGACAGGACGGCACCGAACGCCATGAACAGGACGACCAACAGTACCCCTGATCCGGGGAGGGTCGTCAGCCGCGAGACGAGGCTCGACACCGGATCGAGGAGTTGACCCACAATCGGTGTCACACCCGCGGACTGTGCCATAGCCAATCCGCCGTCGCCCACCCGAAAAAGCGTTTCTCCCTGCGGGCGGATCTGAAGAGGCGACGTCAACTCCGGACCCGGCTCTGGGCAACCACTATCACCCCACCAACCGATATCAACAGCATGCCCGAGATACCATCCGTGCAGCCGTCGTTCGATGTCAACCACGACCCCGAACCGAGCGACGCTCTCGTCGCAGGATTCTCGTCGTTCGGCCTCGCGGGACTGACGGCCGTGGATTACCTGATCGACAATCTCGAACTCGTGGAGACCGGTCACATCAAAATCGAAGGACTACCGTCGATCACCCCCTTCGCGAAGGGCCGACCGCGCCACCCGATTCGGCTCTACTCCACGGACGACATCGATATCACGGTGCTCGTGGCCGAGCAGTTCATCCCGCCGATGTTCGGGCAACTGCTTTCGAGATCGATCCTCGACTGGACCGAACGCAGCGAGGTCTCCGAAATCGCGGTGCTGTCTGGCGTCCCGATACCGCACGGACCGGACGCACACCAGACGTTCTACGTCGCGACGGACGACTACCGCGAGGCGCGACTCGCGGACGAATCGGTCCCGCCCATGGAAGCCGGCTTCCTGGACGGGACGGCCGCCTCGCTGCTGGAACAGGGGATGGATTCACCGCTCGGTGTCGGCGTGCTCATCACGCCGGTACACGCGCAAGCGCCCGACGTGGAGGCCGCGCTACGCCTCGTCGACACGGTGAACGACACGTACGACCTCGGTGTGGATTCGGAGCCCCTGGTGTCGTTCGCGGCCGAGATACGCAAACACTACGAAGGGCTCGCCGAGCGGATGGAAGAGACCGAGTCGGAAGGGACCTACGACCGGATGTACATGTGACGGGCTGAGCGTCTGACCGTACTCGCGTCCGAGGATCCGGGTTTGAAAACGCGTGCAACTCGGCTCATAGTAAAAACCTATATCGGATGGACGTGTCGCCCACGATATGACAGACGATCTCCGCGACACCCTCGATCACGTCGGGGGCCGCTTCAACCTCGGCGAGTACGAGATTGACGCCTACCTCGCGGTGCTCGAGCACGGCGAGTTGACAGCGAGCGACATCGCTGATCGGACGGACATCCCCCAACCGCGCGTGTACGACACGGTTCGTAGCCTCTCGGACCGCGGACTCGTCGAGCTTCGCGAGTCGCGTCCGATGAAAATCGTCGCCGTCGACCCGGAAGACGCGTTCGGCGACCTCCAGTCGTCGTTCGCCGAGATGGTCGACGAACTCGAGGCGCGGTACACCGCGCCGACCCGTGAGACTGAGGCCGTGTCGCTGGTGAAATCTCGGTCGACGATCCTCCGCTACCTCGAAGAGATCATCGCCGGGGCCGAGTACGAACTCGCCGTCTCGCTGACCCCCGGCCTGCTCCGTCGCTTCCGGGACGAACTCGCGGCGAAGGTGGCGAACGGCGTCAGCGTCGAACTCCTCGTGACACCGGCGTCGAAGGCGCCCGACCCGGACGAGTTCGACTACCTCGAAGTCGCGACAATCGCCCGCGCACGACGAGGGATCACCACGCCCATCCTCGCGGTGGCCGACGGGGAGTACTCCGTCTACGCGACCCAAGACGCGCTCCGCGACGACCGCGAGCGTTACGGAGTCATCTTCAATCGGTCCGCGCTCGGGTTCCTCGTCTCCGGCTTCTTCGGGACCGTGCTGTGGACGACGGCGGAGACGCTGGCCACCAACGGGGCGGCGCGCCCGTTCCCGCGTCGGTACGCGTCGATCCGGCGAGCGGTCAAGGACGTGAAAGACCACGGAGACGAGGTGTTTTATGCCACCGTCGAGGGACGAGACATCGAGACCGGCGAGTCCGTCACCGTGCGCGGCCGCGTCGTTGACCTCGCGTTCGAGGACACCGAAGAGGTCGCGTCGCTGGTGGTCGAAACCGACACCGGGCGCGTCGAGATCGGCGGGCGCGTCGCGGCGCTCGAAGACGTCGAGGGACAGGAGATCGTCATCGGTCGCGACGAGCCCCCGGCGTTGTAGTACGGATCGCCAGTTTTTGTTTATAAGCCAGTGAGGCCTTCTAAATCCTGAACTGCTCTGCGCCGCCACAAACGTCACATTCCCATCATCGCCTCGATTTATAACGCGAGGCACCGGCCGATCGGTATGGAGTACACCACCTTGGGTGACACGGGGACCACCGTCAGCGAGCTCGCGCTCGGCTGCATGAGCTTCGGGAGCGAGCACGAGTGGATGCTGGACGAAGACGAGGGGCGCGAACTCGTCGAGCGGGCGATCGAACTCGGAATCACCTTCTTCGACACTGCGAACGTCTACTCGAACGGCGAGAGTGAGGAGATTCTCGGCGACGTGCTCGGCGAGTATGACCGCGACCGCTTCGTCGTTGCGACGAAGGTGTACGGCGAGATGGACGAGTCGAACCCGAACTCGGGCGGACTCTCGCGAAAGACGATCGAACAGGAACTGGCGAACAGCCTCGACCGACTCGGCATGGACACGGTCGACCTGTATCAGATTCACCGGTGGGATTACGACACCCCGATCGAGGAGACGCTTGCAGCGCTCGACGACGCCGTCCGCCGCGGACAGGTCCGCTACGTCGGTGCCTCCTCGATGTGGGCACACCAGTTCGCGGACGCACTCCACGTGAGCGAGCGCGAGGGGTACGAACGGTTCGTCACCATGCAGAACCTCTACAACCTCGCGTATCGCGAAGAGGAGCGCGAGATGGTCCCCTTGTGCGAACGAGAGGACGTGGGCATGATCCCGTGGAGTCCCGTCGGTGCCGGCTACCTCGCACGGCCCTTCGAACGCGACGACGCCACGACCCGCGGGGAACACGAAACCGCCCTCAACCGTCCGTATCGCGAGGGGGGCGGCGAGGAGATCAACCGCCGGGTACAGGAGTTGGCCGAAGAGAAGGGCGTCAAGATGGCCCAGATCGCGCTCCGGTGGGTGGCCGGCAAGGACGTCGTCGACGCGCCCATCGTCGGCACGTCGAGCGTCGAGCACCTGGAAGACGCGGTCGAAGCGCTCGACATCGACCTCTCAACGTCGGACGTGGAGTGGCTCGAAGAGCCGTATCAGCCGGTCAGGATCTCCGGACACGAGTAGCGTTTCGCCCGTCACACTCGCGTGTTCGGCCACGCCGCCACCGATTTTACCCCCTGTGTCGGCGTAACACACTTAACAGATCGCTCTGTAGTATGACGTAGTGGCATCCCGACAGGGCGGGCCGGGAGACACGGAGTCATCTCGTCCCGGATCGACGGAACGTCGGACCGCGTCCACGACCACCCCGGCGGGGGCCGGACGGCGCGCGGCGCGCTCGGACCCGTTTCCCGCAGGCCCGGAGAGTGCTGATCCGCGGGGGGACCCTCCAACCTCCGATCACCGGTCCGCGGTCGCGCGAACCGCGGAAGACCCCCCAATTCGCGACCCCGGGCGCTATGCGCTCACCGATCACTTCCGCGAGCGACTCGAACAGCCGGGTCGCTACGTGTCGACTCGCACCGTGAGCGACGCGATCCGTCAGGGACAGCTCCGCTGGAACCGGACGGACGGCTGGCGGTTCGCTCTCGTCGAGGGGGGCATTCGATTCGTCGTCGTCGTCGGCGACACCGAGACGAACTCTCCCGTCGTCGTTACCGGCTGGACAGAGGTGGCCGACCGTGAGGCGGCCCTCGACGCCCGCCGGTGGGACCCGGTCGACGTCGACACCATCACCGTGCGGACGGCGCTCAGCGAATCGGCCTCGACGCCCATTCCGGACCGGATTCGCCCGCGAACCGTGACCCGGCCGTTCGTCGTCGGCGACCACCGCTTACAAACCGAACCGGGCGACCCGTACGTGCGGTGTACCGACTGCGGCTGCCGGTTCCGCTCGAAGGACGCGATCACCTCTCGCGGCTGTCACGGCCCCTCGGGCAAGTGATCACCGGGTCGTAGCCGGTCGCCGTTCGCGGGCGATTGCCGATACTTAAACGACCGCCGTTCACGGACGCTATTCCTTTCTGCGTCGCGCTCGAACCGCACGTAATGACAGACGACCCCGGCGACTCCACCGCCGGAAGCGACGCCGGACTCGACTCTGCCGACCGAACCGAGTCTGAGACGCCCGAAGAACCGGCAACCGACATCTCTATCGACCGCTTCCACGAGGCGCTCGAAGCAGAGGAGCGCCCCGTCGCGACCGCCAGCGAGGTTGCCCGACGGCTCGGCACGACGCAGGCGGCCGCGCGCGACGCGCTGGGAGCGCTCGTTGCCCGCGGCGACGTGGACCGTCTCGACGTCGAGAACGATCCGGTCGTCTTCTACCCCACCGACTGGGGGCGGTTGGCGACCCGCGAACGGGTCGTCGCCTTCCCGAACCGTCGCGAAATCGTCGTCGACCGGCCGACTCAGTACACTCGCGCGCGGCTCTCGCAGTTCGCGTACCTCGTCGACACCACCGGGACGGAGCCCGGCACCCGCGGGTACCTCTATCGAATTCGTCAAGAAGACGTGTGGGCCGCGCCGTTCGACGACGCCGACGCGCTGATCGCGAGCCTCCGATCGGTGCTCCCTCGGCGGTACGAGCACCTCGAAGAGTGGATCCGCGACCAGTGGCGACGCGCACACCGGTTCCGGCTCTACACCCACGACGACGACTACGTCGTCCTCGCGGCCGCCTCCGAGAGCCTGATGGGCAACGTCGCCGACCAACACCTAGACGACGACCACCTGCGAGCCCCCATCTCAGAGACGGAGGCGTGGGTGAACGAGGGTGCCGTCGCCCAGATCAAACGCGCCCTCTACGACGCGGGGTATCCGGTTGAGGACGACCGCGACCTCGACGTGGGCGACCCGGTCGACATCGACCTGACGACCGACCTCCGTCCGTATCAGGAGACGTGGGTCGAGACGTTCCTCGAACGCCGTTCCGGGGTGTACGTCGGCCCGCCCGGATCTGGCAAAACCGTCGCCGCCATCGCGACCATGGCGGCCGTCGGCGGCGAGACGCTCATTCTTGTGCCCTCCCGAGAGCTCGCCGGCCAGTGGCGCGAGGAACTGCTCGAGCACTCTACCGTCGACCCGGAAGATATCGGCGAGTACCACGGTGGACAGAAGGAGATCCGACCCATCACCATCGCGACCTACCAGACTGCCGGGATGGATCGCCATCGGAGCCTCTTCGACTCCCGGAAGTGGGGCCTGATCTGCTTCGACGAGTGTCTGACCGGCGATACCATTGTTGAAACGCCGTCTGGAAGAACGACGTTCAACGACCTCGATGAGAGGTATGGGTTACAGGAGGGATGGACGACAGATATCGATCTCTCGGTCCGCACGTTCGACCGAGAGCGGGGCGCGTACCAATTCACTCCTGTCACGGGTATTTATAAAACGACGGCACCGGTCGAACGAATCGAAACACGCCAAGGATACCCGATGACGGCAACTGCGGGACACACTCACTTCGTCTTCGACCCCGAGACTGGACGTATTTCGAAGCAGAACGGTGTCTCGGAGGGTGATTTTATTATCAGACCGAAGACTGAATCGAAAAATTATACGAAGACGAACGCGTCCGGCACTGCATCTGCCGAACTGCTTGGTTGGTTCCTTGGAGACGGTCACAGAGATAGTCACGGACACGTGAAATTCTCGTTCGCACGAAATAAGCGGGAGCAGATAGATATACTCGAAAATCTGTGTGACCGAGTCGGGCTTGACTATTCGGTGTTTGAGAACAGCAGGGGTGATCTTACGCTGTGGTCGAAACAATTCGCAGATCAGCTCCCCTGGAATCTTCTGTCCGGGAGCAAGGCAAGGAAAGTGACTGTTCCCCCGGAAGCATACGGATGGCCTCCGGATCAAGCCGGTGCGTTGTTGAGAGGGCTATTCGACGCGGAAGGCTCTGTTGATAAGAAGGGACGAATACAGTTAAACACCGTCTCAGAGTGTCTCGCGAAAGACGTTATCTTGCTTTTACAGCACATCGGAGTTCCGTCAAGGTATCTTCAAATAGACAAAGATACTCCTCACAGCGATCAGCACCGGGTACTGATCGCATCGCGATACGGCGTGTTGTTCTCTGAGAAAGTCGGATTCAAGTTACAGCATAAATCGGAGCGGATCTCCTTTGGCAGGACTCCCGCAACGGGAGTTCCAGTTGGTACGTATCTAGAACAGATCAAGGGCGACGTGGAACTCTCGAACGAACAGATCGCAAATATGATCGGTGTTGCTCGACAGACAATTGGAGATGTCATTCGGGGAGACAACCGTCTGGGCCAACGGCATCTGAGTTCTCTCGCTGAGGGGCTTCGAACGTATGCGCAGACGGAGCCACTCTCCATTACTGCGATGCGTGAAGATAACGGAGTCACGTACGCAGAAATCGGCGACAAACTAGATGTCTCAAGCAGTCACGCGTACACTTTGGTCTCCCAAGGAGATGAACGAACAGAGAAAGTGATCGATGAACGCGAGCAACGCTGTCGTAGAAACGCGGCTAAACACGCAGATCGGTTGGATCAGCTCGCAAGTTTACAGATCGTCGAAGTCACATCGGTCACAGAACAAGGTAGTGAGACGGTGTATGACTTCGAGACTCAGGATCATACGTTCGTCGCCGATGGTTATTTGACACACAACTGTCATCACATCACGGCCCCCGTCTTCTCCAGATCCGCGGAACTACAGGCGAAACACCGGCTCGGTCTCTCCGCCACCCCGGTCCGCGAGACCGGGAGTGAGGAGGAAATATACACCCTCATCGGCCAGCCGATCGGTGCCGACTGGGACGAACTGTTCGAGGCCGGCTTCGTGCAGGAGCCCGAAGTCGAGATCCGGTACGTCCCCTGGCGTGACGAGATGGCGCAAAACGAGTACGCCAGCGCGGACGGCCGCGACCGTCGCCGTCTCGCCGCCGAAAACCCCGCGAAGATCGAGGAGATCCGGTACCTGCTGGCCGCTCACCGCGACAAGAAGGCGCTCGTCTTCATCGAATTCCTCGATCAGGGCGACGCGATCGCAGACGCTCTCGGCGTCCCGTTCATCAGCGGCGAGACGCCGCACCACGAGCGCGCGGAACTCTTCCGGCGATTCCGCGAGGAGGGAGGAGACGGGAGGGGCGGCGGCAGGGACGAGGGGTCTGGCAGGGACGAGGAGTCCGGCCCGAACGACGGAGGCCTCGACACGCTCGTCGTCTCTCGCGTCGGCGACGAGGGAATTGACCTCCCGAACGCCGAGGTCGCGATCGTCGCCAGCGGGCTCGGCGGCTCCCGTCGACAGGGCTCCCAGCGCGCGGGCCGGACGATGCGGCCCGCCGGCTCGGCGCTCGTCTACGTGCTCGCGACTCGCGGCTCCAGCGAGGAGGAGTTCGCACAGCGCCAGATGCGGCACCTCGCACGCAAGGGCGTTCGCGTTCGGGAGACGAACGTGGCAGAGTAACCAACACGTGGCAGAGTCACGAGCGTCGCGGAGTGTGGATTACGCGACGTCCACGCCGACAGGACGACTCGACGGCGACGAGTGGCTCCAGTCAGACGCTGGATCGACCGGTACCGCCGCCCCGACCGTGGCCGAAGCGGTCGCGGACCAGGTGCTCGACACGCTCCTCTCGATTCCGCTACGACGTCCAAAATAGCCTTTGTAGCGTCTGAGACGTTCTCGAAACTGGAGCGTGAACCTTAACAACTTTCGTTGTGAATTCCGGTCATGACTCACGCAAACGACGTGGCGGTCGGCATCGTCGGACTCGGTGGAATCGGTACCCACCACGCGGGGAAGTTGATCGAACGCGACGCGAACCTCGTCGGCGGGATGGACATTGACCCTGACGCTCGGGGTCGGTTCCACGAACAGTTCGGGTACCACGCCTACGAGAACGAAGGGAACCTCTACGAACACTGCGACGCGGTCCTGATAACGACTCCGAACCGGTTCCACGAAGAGTACGCGGTGTCGGCGCTGGAAGCCGGTCTCGACGTCCTCTTGGAGAAGCCGCTCGCACACACCCTTGAGAGCGCAGAGCGCATCGCCGACGCCGCCCGCGACGCCGAGGGGTTCTGCATGGTTGGATTCAACAACCGGTTCGCGGAGCCGGTACAGGCCATCAAAAACTACCAGAACGAGGGGCGCTTCGGCGAGACGACGCACGTCGAAGCCAACTACGTCCGACGCCGTGGCGTTCCCGGTCGCGGGTCTTGGTTCACATCGAGTGACGTCGCGGGCGGCGGCGCACTCATCGACATCGGCGTTCACGCCATCGACCTCGCGCTGTACTTCCTCGACCACCCGGAGGTCGTCGAGGTGTCGGGCGAGACGCGTTCGGAGTTCGGCAACCGCGACGACTACACCTTCGTCCACATGTGGGGGGACGACGCCGGCGCCGAGGGCTTCGACGTCGAGGACTCCGCGTCCGCGTTCATCCGCGACGCCGACGGCCACACGGTGTCGCTCGAGGTCGCGTGGGCGACGAACCGGCCGACGAACGACGAATTCGTGATCCGGGGGACCGACGCAGGCGCGACGTTCGACCGCGGCAGCGGCGAACTCACGGTCCACGAAGCGAAGTCGTTCGACGGCGACCAACACCACTTCTCAGACGCCGAAATTGAAACCCGCGACCGCGACAGCCACGACGCCGAACAGGCCGCCTTCCTCGAAGCGGCCGCGGCGGGCGAGGCGCCCGCGATCAACACGGTCGACGAGGCGATCTCCGTCCAGCGCGTGATCGACGCGATTTACCGATCCTCGGAGCGCGGCGAGGCGATTCGGCTGGACTGAGTGGGTGCGGACCGCGCCTGCGCTCGCTCCGACACCTGAATCGTGTCCACACACCCTCTGGTGGACACGCCTGAACACCCTCTGGTGGACAGGCCTGAACCGTGTTCGCACACGCTGTATCAGAACCTATTCGGTCCTGCGGTGTCTCCCCGTAGCCAATCCGTGACACGCGACGCCGGCCCGACGCCACCCTCCGAACGCATCGTCAGCCTCGACGCGCTCAGAGGCTTCGCCCTCCTCGGAATCTTAGTCATCAACGTCTGGGTGTTCGCGATGCCGGAGGCGACGCTGTTGAATCCCACCGTGTACGCCGACGGCACCGTCTACGGCGAGTTCAGCGGCGCGAACTACTGGGCGTGGTTCCTCGGGCATGTGTTCGCGCAGTCGAAGCTCATCACGCTGTTCTCGGCGCTCTTCGGTGCGGGAATCCTGCTGTTCGTCGAGAGCAAAGAGGAGAAGGGCCAGCCCGCGGTCCGACTCCACTACCGACGGACTGCCGTGCTCATCGCGATCGGACTCTTGCACGCGTACCTGCTGTGGTACGGCGATATCCTGGTCGCCTACGGCCTCACCGGGCTGTTCTTGATCACGCTCCGTGACTTGGAGGCCAAACAGCTCGCGGCGCTCGGGGGCGTGTTCCTTCTGTTCATCCCGGCGACGGAGCTGTTCGCCGCGGTCAGCATCGGCGGTGACGCGATTGCGGCGCAGTGGGCGCCGAGCGAGGCCGCGCTGCGTCAAGAGGTGGCGACGTACCGGAGCGGCTGGCTCGACCAGATGAGCCACCGCGTCTCCGCCTCGTTCCAGCGACAGACGACCGGCTTCGTCGGGGCCAGCTTCTGGCGGGTCGGCGGCGTGATGCTCCTCGGGATGGCGCTGTACCGCTGGGGCGCATTGACCGGTGAGCGCTCGACCGGGTTTTATAAACGACTCGTCGCCGGCGGGGTCGTCGGCCTCGGAGTCGTCGTCGCCGGCGTCGCCTACATCGAGGCGAACGACTGGAGCGCGGGCGCGGCGCTGTACTGGCGCCAGTTCAACTACTGGGGGAGCCTCCTCGTCGCCGGCGGCTATCTCGGAATTATCACCCTCTACGCGAAGCGACGACCGGAGGGTCCCGTCACGAAGATCTTCGCCGCCGTCGGACGGACCGCCTTCACCAACTACCTGCTCCAGACCGTGCTCGCGACATCGATATTCTACGGTCACGGGCTCGGCCTGTTCGGCTCCGTGACCCGTGTCGAGCAGTACGCGATCGTCCTCGGGATTTGGATCGTGCAGGTGGTGCTGTCGGTGCTCTGGCTCAGATACTACCGCTTCGGCCCCGTCGAGTGGCTCTGGCGAACGCTCACGTACGGCGAGCGACAGTCGCTTCGGAATCCGGAGTAGCGGGCACTGGGCGTCGCCGGGCCTCTGACGACCGTGGAAGCGCAGCTCGCGGACCGTTCCACAGCGGGAGATCGTGAGCCTCCACGACGAGACGACGAGACGACGAGACGACGGGAAGACGGGAAGACGGGAAGACGGGAAGACGGGAAGACGGGAAGACGGGAAGACGGGAAGACGGGAAGACGAGCAAATAAAAAAAAACAGTGAGGGGTTATCTGGAGACGACACCGATCAGAGACGCGACGATCGGAACCGCGACGAGGACGTGATGGAGGACCAGTACCGCTTGGCCCACGGGCGTCACGCCGAGCGACGGGGCGAACGCGAACACCGGCACGAGTTGGAGCAAGAAGACGACTCCCGCCACGGCGACGAAGTTACGAATCGGCCGGTCCGTGAACCGCACCAAGCCGGCGTAAACGACGGCCGCACCCGCTCCCGCGGCGACTGTCGCCGCGACAAGCGTCCCGGCGGTAAACGGACTCATCGGTCCGGAGCTCCCTATTTCGAGGCCGATCGCATCGACGATTCCCTGCGCGACGAGGACGGCCAGGACCGCGACGCCGATTCCGAGAGCCGTCCGGCGAGCGAGGGCGCCTCCCGAGTCCGGGACCGTGTACCTGCTGTGTACTGCTGTCATGCGAGCTATAGGACCCCTGAGGAGATAAACGCGCAACCGTAGTCAGTGCGTCCGAAACCGGTCCCGATCACCCCTGGTCGACGACCCGGTTTGCGAGCGTCCCAACCCCCTCGTAAGTGATCTCGACGCGCTCGCCGGGTTCGACGAGTCCCGGGTTCGCCGGGCTCCCGAAGGCGACGCAGTCGCCGGGCTCGAACGTGAACCGCTTCGAGAGGTACGAGACAATCTCGTGCGGGCCAAACAGCATCAGTTCGGTGTTGGCGTCTTGGCGCTGTTCTCCGCCGACCGTCGTCGAGATGTCGAGCGAGGTCGGATCGACGTCGGTCTCGATCCACGGACCCAGCGGCGCGGAGCCGTCGAACGCCTTGCGCGCGGTCCGCCCCTGCTGGTCGAGTGCGTCGACGTCGTTCAAGATTGTGTAGCCGCGGACGATGTCCGGGACGTCGGCCGGGTCGACGTTCCGGCAGCGCTCGTCGATAACGGCGACCAACTCGCCGGCGTAGGTCAACTCGTCCGTCCACTCGGGGTACGCGATATCCTGTTCGTGCGCGAGGAGACTCGCCGGCGGCTTGATGAAGAAGTCGGGCTCCTCGGGCCGCTCGTACTCCATCTGGTCGAGCGTCTCGGTGTAGTTCCGCCCGACGCAGTAGAGCGCGCTCGGGTCACAGGGCGGGAGGAGCCGCCCGTCGCGGCCGACCTCGTATCGACCGTCGTCGGCGACGATCGTTCCGTCATCGTAGCGTCCCGAAACGGGTCCGTCGGGCGTGAGCAGGCGTGCGAGTCGCATGGTGGCACGTCCGCTCGAGGCGTGGAAAAGGCGTCGGTCGCGGCCATCGCCGGCGGAGGTTTCTCCCGGTTACGCCGCGTCGCGATCCGTTGGTTTCTCGCCGTCAGCGCCCTCGGATTCGGTTCCGATCACCACCCCGGACCGAATCTCCAGCGCCGTTTCGAACTCGTCGCGACTCGTCTGGCCGGAGCCCGCACGCCCGACCGCGGCTTCGTGGGCCCGCACAACGGCGTCGCGCTCCCGTTTCGAGAAGCCCAGCCGCTCGCCCACGTCCTCCCAATGATCGGGTTCGACGAGGAACGTTTCGCGGTCTGTCTCGGCGGCGATACGCTCGTACCGTCGCCGGTAGTCGTCGATACGAGGGCCCAGATCGGACTGCACGCGTGCGAGGAGGGTCGGCAGACGCTCGGCGGGGACGCTCGCGAGCGCCGTCGCCACGACGAGCGCGGCACCGTCTATCGGGTAGTCGCCGACGGTTGCTGGCGAGCGCGCCTCGTCCGCCTCCTCCTCGTCGACCATCAGCCGCCGGCGCGCATCGCTTTCTGACGGTACTTCGGAAGGAGTTCGGCCAGTCGCTCCGGGTCTCCCGCGAACTCCGCGGTCACCTCGGTGAGCGTAATCGACGCCGCAGCCGTGACCTTTTCGGCGCTGAGCGCGACTCGCCACCCGTCGCCGTCGACGCGGGTCGCCTCCGCCGGATCGTCCGTGCCGATGAGTTCTCCACCGAGATTTCGCAAGTAGTGGGCCGCGAGCCGGCGTGAAA
>Ga0136589_1000766_pt1 | contig 15326 bp, 8 predicted proteins | sample AntRauMFilla3764_FD_104640 | JGI IMG/M metagenome (GOLD analysis project Ga0136589, IMG submission 104640) | Saline lake microbial communities from Rauer Islands, Antarctica - Metagenome Filla 3 #764 | ecosystem: Environmental > Aquatic > Non-marine Saline and Alkaline > Saline | place...
ACGGCTGATTGGCACAGCCAGTAGCCGCCCAATGTGGTAGCTACAAACCGTAAACATCCCAACCCAGCGGTGCGGTGCCGTGGGAATCTTCGCCGTTCAGGGCGGAGAGGATGTCAACCTATATCTGAAGTTACATCGATACTAAGTTTTTCTCCGAATATAAGGTTTTGACTATCTTTTGGTAATTGCATACCTCTGAGTTTATTAATGAATAAATTATTCTCAATGGTTTCACCTTCAATTTCTGTTTTAACATTAAATACACCATCTACCATCTGAAGAATTTCTTTTTCATATCGATTTAAATCTTCATACGATGACGCAAAATATAAATATGTTATACCGCCATTCATTTTTGTTTTTGTATGAATCTTCCTAGCATAATCCATCATATCTTGTGGGTCATCATGATATTTGGAGAATGAATCAACAATCAAATTACCTCCATCATCTACTAAACTCAAAGACCGTCTTATTATATCCCCGGAAGAATCTGTGGATTGAAACACATCACGAATTGTTACAGCTTCTTCTATAGTATCTTCATCGACATTATCTTCTACACGAACGCGTTTGATATCATCCATTAGTCCTATTTCAGAACGAAGCGTTGTGATATATTCTGTATTTCTTCCTGTTGCTGCTAGAGAATGTAATATAAGTTCACTTCCTCCTTCAACACCTCCAAGAACAGCAATTGTTGAACCTTTTGGAACCCCCCGTAAAATATCTGTATCTAGAATTTTTATACCTATAGAATATCTTCCTTCACGAACTGATGACGGTTCTGCTATTTCACTATCAAATGACATGTATTATACATACATTAACCATACTTAAATTATTACCGGCATTTTGGTATTTAAATTAAGTATACAAATATAGGTGATAATACGAGAGATATCACTATACCCCAAATAAATACACTTCTAGCTATATCTTTTAAACCATTCTCTGCAATTTTATTTTTTATTTCAGAACTCATACTATATATATTGTACTTATACTATAAATTATTTACTAAAGATTAATTTCTTTCTGAGGGGAATTTAAACATATCATCAACATCATCCTCTTTATTATTTTCAGATTCATCCTCTTCAGATTTATCATCATCTTCTGTTCTATCAATTTCTTTGTTATCCTCAGATTCATCCTCTTCATTTGTATCATCTTCCTCTATATTATCATCATCAGATTTTTCACTATCTTCGTCTTCATTTGTAGCTTTATCTTCTTTTGTTTCATACAAGTCGTTATCTATGTCTGGTCTACCTTCTCCATTACCTCCAGAAACGCTTAGAACATCTGTTAGGTTTGTACCTTCTGGTTCATCAGACGTATTAGACTCACCACTATCTCCTGTCGTTTCAGGAAGAACTTCTGAGTCATCTGAACCAGAATCTTCAACATTTATATTTTTACTATCTTCCGTTACTTCAGGACCTTTCATTAATCCGTCTGTGTCATCTTCACCCGGTTCAATTACAAGGTCATCAAAGTCATTTTTAAGTTGTTCTTCTGGAATAAGTGATTCAATATCTAAACTAATTTGTAGATTTCCAAATTCTTTTGGATTAATTTTTGCACCGTGTTCTGGTAGAAGCGGTTCCATTTCTCCATTACGATATATTTGAGGTCCTTTTTCATCACTTTCAGGAATAATAACAAAAGTCCAATCTTTTGGACTTGGATATTTTCCATTAGGGAATTCATAATCAGGAATTATTGGCATATGAATAACTTTATATTTTCCATCTTTTCTCATTTCTTTCAAGTTATCATATTTATCAACAACATTTCCATCTTTATTTTTAACTACGGTTTCTTTTGATTTTGTATCACGATAATAATTATATGGGAATTTGGTAGGGCTTGGATTTCGCATTAATTCCGTAGCATCTTCAAATTTAGTAACGGGTTTATCTTCATTAGATGTTTCAAGCCGCAAGTGAATATTATCACTCCCCGGTTCTTGATACTGTTTACCGTATTCTTTCCATGATGATTGACCTGCATCTTTTTTAACAAGTGCTGTAGATTTATTAGATAGTTTTACTTTACCGTTTGTAGTATAGAATGTTCTATTCCCATGTTCATCTGCACTTCGAACAAATGGTGGGTCTGTGAGTATGTCTTCACCTACGCGTGCCCAATATTCAAATTCACCATTTTTGGGTGTTCCATCTTTAACTAGGAATACACAATGTTGTTTGGCTTGTATAGCTTTAATAAGATTCTTAATAGTTTGTGCTGGTCTTGTTATCGTAGTGGATTCTGCTTCCAAAGATACTTCTTTATCACCGAATAGTTGTGCTAGTCGCGGGTTATACTTAACAAGTTCTCTTTCTTTCTCAACAGCTTCTTCGAAACTTGTTGATTCTTCCATTGGATTAATTGGTGGTTTTGCGATACCGTCAGGTAATCGTCCTCCTTCATTTTGTGATGGAAGTGTTACATTATATCCTAATTTTGTAAATGCTGTATGCCCTTTTCGAAGCAATATTCTGTGTGGTGATTTACCTCCACTTGCTGCTGAACCCGTATCTGGTTCGAATGCTTTTTCTAATCCAGATTCAGATAATCTAAAGTATGCACTATCACTGACTCTACGTTCAACATCATTACTAGATATACCTTCTAATATATTACTGAGTTTTGATGCATATACATTGGCCATTGAACCAACGTATTTTTCAATTTCTGCTGTAATTTGTTCAAGCGTTACCCAATCATCTGTCCCATCGATTTCTCGCGTTTCATTTCGTAACTGAGCCGTATATATACATTCTAGTATCTGTTCTGTTGTAACTGCATCACCAGAGTCATTTACTTTATGGCCTGTAGATTTATTATCAATAAATCGTTTAACACCATATTTATCTAGATTTGTATCAACATTTGGTACAGCACCATATTTATCTAGACTTTTCTCAATAATAGCATCTGCTTCTTCTTGTGAACGTAATGGTGGATATTCACCGTACGTATTTATAATTATAGCAGATTGCTGTTCATCATTCATATATGGTCTTCCTACAACAGTATACATATCTAAGTCACCAAGTTCCCATGCGTCAACATCACCCAGTACGTGAGCTATATCTTGTGCGTCACCGGGGTGACCACCGGGATTGAAACTTAATAGAGACTGAACTTGTTGTAATGCCGTTTTTGTATCTTTTGGAAGCTGACTCGGTTGCTGGTTTGCAACGAATACAGATAGTCTAAAACTCCGTGCCTGAGATACAATACTATTAATATCGAAATTATCACTAATGACCTTATCGAATTCGTCAATACAAAGGAAGAACGGGTCCGGTTCTTCATCATCTGCTGTTTGTCTTGTTCTAATAGCAGACCAAATACGAGCAATAACCATTCGAATAATAATTTCCTTCGTATCTGGTGATTCAATACTTGCTGTATTAACAATAAGAATTTTATTATCTCGTACAACTTCAGATATATTTATCTTTGACCGAGCGTGAGCCATTACTTGCCTTGTTTCTCGGTCCTGAACCCACTGTCGAACCCGCCGAAGAATTGGTTCGAACGCATCAGCATCTTGTTGTGCAATACGATTCATGAACACTTGGTCAAGTTCGTCACCATAATTATCTGCGAATAATTGAATCTCATCCTCATTAGTAATTATCTTTACAAGGTCAATAGGATTAAATGAATCTTCTGCACGGATAAGCTGTGTAACTAATGTTTCCGTAATATTACCAATCTGTGGACCCCAATATTCAGATTTATCTTTTAGAATTTGAATAAAGTCCCCAGCAACACTGTTAACTTCTCGTTCATACTTTGGGTCACCGGGATTAGCAGCCGTATCAAACACGTTAAAACCAACTTGTTTATCTCTATCAGAACCGGGTTCTACCCATACAATATCTTCTACACGGTGCGGTGGTAATTGTTCAAGAAGTTCTCGTGAGTCGTCACCTTTCGGGTCTACATAACATATTCCAAAACCAGCATTAATCCATTGTAGAAGCATATTACGCATTAGTGTACTTTTACCGTATCCTGTTTGACCGAATAACGCAATGTGACGGAACAGTGCCTCATGGTCAATATATACATCCTGTACACCTTTTACATTATCTTTTGTATATCCAATTCGGGTTGCATCTTTTGGAGCATATTTTCTATTTTCTATTAATGCGCGAATATCTTCGCCCATGTACATATTATTCATATCATCTATAGTGTATAATTCACGACCAGATAATTTCTGACTGTCTATTGGTTCAATTTCATATGGCCAGCATTTTTCACCAAACAGAATATTTTCCGGTGGGAATTCATCTTCATCTATTGGGTCTATATCATATTCTTTATTATCTCCACCTTTTGCATCTTCAAATGCTTCTCTTTTTTTTGCTTTCTTCTCTTTATCAACTCTATCTAATTCTGTCGTAATTGGGTCATCAGACCCAAATAGTTTATCAAATATACCCATAATTAATCACCACCCTCATCAAATAATGTTGATGGAGTATCTTTATCTTCTGAACTAGAAGAGTCACCTTCTAATTCATCTTTGCTTGTTAAGTCTGGTATTTCATCATCTTCATACCCTGTTCTTTCTTCTTTTGGAACAGGTTCGAAGTCTTCAACATCAGGTGGAACTTCTCCTGAAACCATTTCACTTCTGAATCCAATAGCTCCTGTACTAACATCATCTTCACTTGGTAGATGAACATGTCCTGCTAATTCACCAGCCGTTAACACTATGATATCATTATTTGGAGTTAATTTGTGCCATAACCATTGTGAAAAACGTTTAGGTTGATACATATTTTCTGCATTTCTTTCAATCATATTTACAATAAGTTCTCTCGCACTTCTTTCTTTATTTATAGTGTAACTTTTTGGTACTAATTTTTGACCTGCTCTTGTTGCATAAAGATGTTCTAAAGTGTTAACAACAGCTTTTGCTCTTGTTTGAGACTTTTTCTTTGCCATTTCTTGGTTCTCTCCAGAACAAATAATTGCTAGTCGTATATTCAAGAAATATGCTGATTTATTTAATCGCGCTCTCATTTCTGATGCTGCTGTTTCATATATTCCGGGGTCATCCACTTCATCTATCTTGAATCCCCAATAACGTGTTTTGAATCCACCTTTATTTTGTATAGCTTTAGCTTTTGTTTCTAGGTTTGATTGTTGTCCTTCTGTCCAGCTATATGGTGCAGGTTTATACAAATATTGTAGCATTAATCTCGTATCATCTTTCGTATCAATTTCATTTATTATTCTCTTGAGCGGGTCTGTTTCAAGTTCACTATCTTCTGAAACCGGACTAGCTAAAGGCATAAAATGATGTTCTGCTAACTGAAAATTCATAACAGCCATAGCTTCCTCTTTTTCTTCTTCTGCTCGAATAAACATACCTTCATTCGATGTCTGTTGTGCAATTTCACACTCAGGATAATAACCGGTCAATTGTTGCCTATATTCTTGTTCAATCTCTTTCGATGGTGTATAGAACATAAACTTAACAGTATTATCTTCATACCATATCTCCATCCCACAAGTGGGACTCACGTTCTTTGTAGAACGGAGGAATCTTTTCTTTAATTCAAGAAAATGAACAGATTCTAAAAATTCACTTGCTGCATCCATCCCGTCACTTTGTGCAGGTGGATTAACATGAATCAAATTAATTTCGTCACTCATACTTTCTGCAAGGTTATTCGTAGCTTGCAAAATATTTTTATCAACAGGGATTACAGGTATATTGGGCATTCGTTAATATAAATATGGTTTACAAGTCCTATTAGTTTTTTTATAGTAAAAGTAGGGTATATACTATCTTTATCCACCTGCACTTTGTATTGCTTCTAACTCAAAGTCACTTGGATATATTCGAACAGGTACATATCCATGTTCATCTACACCATATAGAGCTTCGGAGAAACCGGCTTCCTCACTACCCGCTTCTGCATTTTTAATGAAGTTAACATGAGCATCATTCAGATTCAACATTTTCTTTATGTCATCAGTTAACCCTGATTCTAATTTGTGGAATCTTCGAATTGAACATTGTTGAGCAATTGCTTCAGATTCATTATGTGCAAAGAATTCTTCTAATGTTTGCGTTATGAAATTAATACCAAGGTCATAGTGCCGAGAGTGCCTTACAGCTTGTTCTAAGAAGTCTAGTGAACGAGCATCAGACATTATATAGTGGGCCTCATCAATACAGAATAACACTTTTTTGTCTGTATCTTTAGCACGTTCGTAAACATCTCCAAGCAGAAGATGCATCATTAGACCTAAATTACCACTCCCTTCTTGTTGGCTTAAGTTGAAGTATACAATATCTTCATCATCTAGATTTAGTTCTGTTTGTTTGGCAAGATTTTCATACTGTCCACCCTCAGAGAATGAATTAAGTGCTAGTACTAATCTTGAAGAATGTTTTTCAATATCATCAATTAATTTATCTGAATCTATTTCTGCATAATCTGACGGGTTTTCAGACATATCTTTAAGTACATCAAGTAAGTCTGTGATTGTTGGAGATTGTTTATGATGAGTATCAATATCTTTTTCTATACCTCTATTTCGATATGATTTGTCAATAGCTGTTTCAAGTATATCCCTACTATCTCCAAGTTCACGATTTTGTAATCCGAAGAACATTTCGAAAAAGTCCATTACGTTCTGTTTCTTTTGACCATATGGGTCAAGGTCTGGTGTTTGTTCAACAATTTCGGGCGGTGTTTCTGTCAGTCTCATAGGATTCAACTTAACACGACCTCCAACGGTAACTTCCTTACCACCTAATAGATTTACAATCGGTTTGAAACCGTCAAGAGGGTCAAGCATAAATACGATTAAATCATCACCGTATGCTGCTTTTGTTCGAAGTATTTCAAGAAGCGTTCCGAATGTCTTCCCCGACCCGATTTTTCCTGCCGTTATTTGGTTATATCCGTTTTCACGACCTTCAAATCTATTTATAACAAACGGTGAATCATTTACCGCATGAACACCATAGTCAATACCTCCCGGTTCCATAACAGTTGTTGTACTATATGGATACATTGCACCGACAGCACCGCTCATTGCTGGTTGTTTATATTTTATTTCATCTTTACCAATTGGACTTACTGTTTGCATCCCTTTCTTCTGCCTTTTTCTAAGAATTTCAGGCATTAGTCTATTTGTTCTAAGCTCTCTCACCATCGTTTCAACAGCCAATTTTAATTCATCTGGATTTTCTGAACGAACTGTTATATACATACCAATTTCAAACAGATTCGCATCTGTATCACTCAGTTCTTGATATACTCTTTTTGTCGTTTGTAATTTCTTCTGACGTGCTTGTTGAGATGCTGCCGTTACACCTTGACCAGATTGAGCTTTTGCTTTTTCTAGGTCTCGTTCTAATTCGTTTAATGCTTTATCTTTTTTACGAGGTGTAACATGAATACTAATATCTGTACTAATTGGTAATTGATATAATATTTTTTCAAGATATAATACGCCGGGTTCAGATGGCCAATTAAGAATAAATAATGTTTCTACATAATCGCTCCCTGAACGGACATAATTTTCTTTTTCAATAAATGATGTTGGAGCCACCATATCTCTAAATTTACGGTCTTTTGATGGTACACCTAATGTATTTGAAGATTGATTTTCAAATTTTTCTTCTTCATCTACACCGCCCTCTAGTTCATTTTCTTCACTGTTCTCGTCACCGTCTTCTTTACTGTTCTTGAATTTTGAAATTATTTTATTAATCATTGTTCTTCACCATTATTAATACCTCCAATCATAACGTCATGAGAGTTAGACAATGCATCCATCTCATCTGCTTGTATTTTATCACCTTCCCAGAATTCTTTAATTAATGCTGTACACTTCTTATAATTAACAATATTATATTTATTTCCCGGTCCAACATTTAATGTACCACCAACAGAATCACGTCGCGTTGATATTTCCCTTAATTGTCTTCTTTTAATCTCTTGATTTGAGTCTACAACGGATTTCCCCATTAAACCGCGCATAACATCTTGAATAAATTCACCGCCGGGAACTGAATTTAGACCAGAATCACCTGTAGACATATCATTACGAATTATCTCATTTTCTTCAACAGCAACAATAACATATTGTTCACGGACAAAAGATGACGTACCTAACGTTCTAACCCACGTTATCCTATCATCTAGATACATATCCATAAATTGGTCATCTATATTTTTAACATTCATATCGTCCTTATGTTTTGTATATTGTTGTGCTGTAGATTCAAGAGATATCGGTCTCATTGGCATATAAAATTGAATTTTATTTTGAAGCTGTGAACTTAACCGGTTTGAATATTGGCTTACTGTTGAAATTACTTGTTCTGGTGAAGCCATATCTAAATTAGAACCTTTAAATTCTAACATAGATACTAGTGTTCCATCTTCTAATTCAACAACATCTCTTTCCGGGTATATACTATCTACTTTTGTTAATCTTCTTGTATCGTCATCAGGAACAATACTAATAGAATTGAAAGGTTTTCCATTTTCATCTGTATAATTTTTACTCATTTCTTTCTCTCTTGCATTGTAATTTTTCATAATATCAAACCATTCATATAAACTCATATATTTCGGTTTCATAATTAATAATGTTGAACCCATCATAGCAATTAAAATTGAAAATAAAACTGTATATGGTTCTAAGAATGAGGGCATAATATATTCACCCATCATTAAAAATAAAAATGCTGGGAAAAATATTATCACACCATCAAAAAATTCAACCGTACCAATTATCGGAGCATTGTCGAATAAGATATCTTTTGAACCGATTGATTCTGGAATGAATGTACTTATTGATAATCCTTGTTTACTCATTTAAATAATATTATGTTTATAATCCTATATATCTAATGTACCCACACCGTTTAGAATATCTGAGAAATCGAAATCATAAGTTATATTAAGGGCCGTAATCAATATTACGTTAATATGAGTAGTAAATCATCTGTTACAAAAGTACTGTATTTCGTTGTGTACAAATACATCTCTGTATTTACATATGTAACTAATTTACTATTAAATCCCGTGATTATGGTATTAGATACGTTGTCTCCATCACTAGGAGAAGGTTTGGAAGGGATTAAAGGACCTGTGAAAAACTTCCTAGCAACGTTTCCATTTTTTGCTTTGATTGTATTTTTTGGTGCGATTATCTTCGGCAATGAGAATAATGTATATCAAAATGTATATGAATTGATTTATATTAATGATATTCCTATGCTCGGTTTTATCCTCGTTTCATGTTTAGGAGTGATTTACGGGTTATCGAATGTTAAGAATGATAGCGTAAAATCACGAATTAAAATTAGTACGATTATTTGCTTATCTGCTGTACCTCTGCTAGTTTTAAATCCACCACAACTACATGTTTATATGGTTACGCTCGTTTATTCGATTGGCGCATATACTACGTCATTAATTCAATTCGAAAGTGATGTAGACAAGATTACGGAGCTTATTGATGAAAATACAGGCTTTGTGAATTATATCTACGTTGTTGCATATATTGCTGTTATATTCTCATTGATTCTCTCGATTAATTTCGTTGGATTGTTCGACAGTATTAATCCATTTGCGTTTACAAACCCTATTGTATTGATTCTAACAATTATCCTTGGAATCGCTGCATACGGATTTACTAAGCTCCAACAACATACATACAAACAAATTTATAAACATTCTCACCCGACTACATCGAGTAGGTTCTACCTGTTCCCATCTCGAATCGCAATCGTATATGCTACAACATCTGTTATTGTAGCACAAAGTGTCACAGTTGTTTCGGGTCTGTTGTTTTTCATCCCCGCAATCATGTATGTGAAATTCTCTCGTTATATCGGACGTAAAAAAGAGATGCAAATTGGAGATGACCAATATGCATTCGCATATGAACATAATATGAATTCAAAGAATCGAAATGATACACAAAGTGGCCGAAAACCGACAGTTAATGAACTAGAATACGGTCACACACTATCAGATGATGGGAATGCAACATTAGATATTAGTGTTTCAATTGAAATTCCAAGCGAACAGCCAGACCTATACAACCCGTGGAGATGCTTCCTACAAACTACAGATAATGTAAATGATATCATTAGTGATTTACAAACTGTTGATAACAACGATGCAGAAAAGATTAAAGCGTATGATGAATTTTATACGCGTGCATCTAAAATTGGGGCCGAAAAGATGGTTAATTCCGTCAATGGTCATGTAGAATTCCCATTTGAAGATTGGTCAGAAAAATTATCAAACAATGTTATTCGACAGATGTACCAGATTGAAGGCGTGACAATGGATGATATTGTGAATGCAAATATTCAAATCTCTGAAAAAGAAGAGGATATTATTAATCCAAACAAATTCACAGATAAATTTGATTAGAATAATTTGAACCCATGATTATTCTTTAATTCTTTCATCTCTTTTATTTTAGACATCCTATCATTTGTATCGTTAATGTTATCTAATTCTTCAAACATACTATTTTGACTTTGTTGAACAGAACTGAGGAATTCACGGAAATCCGTACTCATATCTTCCTCCATAGAGTCATATTCTTTAGAATCTAAGTTCCTAATTGTATCTTCAACTTCATCTACATAATCTTCTTGTAGACCCTGCATAGATTCATCAGCTATTTCTCTTGCAGCTTCTATACTGTCATTAATCATTAATTCCATTACTTCATTATCAATATCTCTATCATTTAGTTCTGTATTATTTCTTATTTCACGAGCCATTTCTTGTCTCATTGCTTTTTCATCGATAGCATCTCCAGCATTGATTTTCGTATCTAAATCTGCTGTTGGGTCTTCAACAGAAAATTCTACCTCTTGTGACATATTATTCAACCGGCTTTTTATAGCATCATTAACCGTGTCTTCATATACTGTACCTTCTATTTTGGCACTTATTTCATTCATATCCATATCTCCACTAAATGCTGCATCTACTATTTCATCAACATTTTCTTCTAAGTTATCACTTGTAAGTTTTCTTTTACTACTATCAATATCTTCAAGTTTTATGTCGCCCCCTTTACGGGCAGAATCATATTCACTTAGTATATCATCTGTATCGATTTTGACATCATAATCCTCATCCCGTAGTTTCTTCCCTGTTTCTCTAACACCTTCGTTTAGTTCCGTTTGAATGGAATCCATAATTTCATCCATATCATTACTTTTATATTCAATATCTTCGGCAAAATCCCCTGAGAATATATCTACGATAGCTTCTTGTGTACCACCGTTTTGTATCCATTCCGTAACTAATTCCTGACGTTTCTCTTTACTCAAACCACCATCTATTGATTCGTTGAAATCTAATTGATTAATAATTTCATCATCAAATGATTCATCTAATCCCTCTTGATATACATCTGCGTCAGCATATAGATGACCTTGGTGGTCAGCTTGCATATTAGTTATATCTGAATCACCGTATGTATCATTATAATATTCCTGAATTTCATCCCTATTATTTTGATAATATTTAGGTTTTGAATCTCTAAATGCATTTTCTACATCTTCTCTATCTACATTTTTAGCAGAAGAATCTAAGTCCTCTATCTGGCTTGGTGTCCACACGTTTGATAAGTCTTCATCTTTATCACCCATCACTTCGTAATATTGTTTAGCTAGTAACTCATCACTAATTAAATCATCAGCTTCATCTTCACTTAATCCACCAAGTTGTTTATAACCTTTTTCTTTAGCAAGATAATCACCTAATGCTTGTTTTTGTCGGCCACTTCTATAGCTATTACTCATTTCATTAGATGCCGCACGAATTTCAGCTTGTCTATCTTCCCAGATTAATCTATCTTGTTCTGTTGCATTTTCTTCATCAAGAACGCCATCTTTCATTGGCACACCTGAACTTAGTGTAGAAGGATATCCTCGTGCATCCTGTAGTTCTTTATCTTGTTTTATGTTCTGTAAGAGACCCATTTTCTTTTTAGCTGTCAAGTGTCCACTAGCTCCTGCATGTATTACATCACCAAATTCTCCGAAGTTATCTTTCATAACACCACCTGCAGCAAATTTCTCAACATCGTTCATCGTTGTTTCACCATATTTCTTCTTCATAGCATAAGTTGCTGCACCTGCATTTTCACGAACACGAGATGCCGCATTAGATACCTTATCTTTAGCTCCAGAAACACCAGTTCGACCCATAGATTTAGCTATGTGAACACCTGCAGCAGTTCCTGACAACTCCCCAACACTACCGCTAGCTTTTCCGTATGCATCAGCAACTCCAGACACTCCTTTTGCGGCACCAAATGTAGCACCTGCCCCTGCGAGTAAAGCACCACCACCCGCAGCAAGACCCGCAGCAGCACCGACTTTCATTGCTTTTTCAAACCCGATAACAATACCCCATGGAATAAGACCAACCATAATGGGTGTAATTATGATAAATATTATAGATAGCATCTTATCAGAACTAATCATGTTTAATTCATCTGAAGTTATACCTTCTTCGCCTTCTGTAGCAACACTAGTTATATCATTCTGCATCTCAGCCATCATTCCATCTAAGACTTCAGCCATAAGTACAAACATTAGAGGTAACATTAAGTTTATAAATGCTACAACAATAGGGAATAATGAGAATAATACGAAATATCTCATAATCTTACCTCCAATTTGGCCTAAATCTCTCCAGTTAAATGCCCATAATACAAGACCTATTGGGCCGAGAGCGTAGAAAAATATGAGTCCCATTATTCTTAGAACAGCTCCAATTAGTGCAAACAGATATACAAGTGCTGCCGGTAAAGCAGCAATATATGCGAGGAAAATTGAAATAAAAGCTAATTGAGGTGCTAAATCGCCGGTATCAGGTAATAATGCTCCGAAGTAATTACTTATATTTATTCCACCTTCTTTCTGAGAAGCACTCTCAAGTACGCGTTCATCACTTGAAGTATCCAACTCATCTATACTAGTGAATTCTACACTATTATTTATAAACTCCGTCATACCAAATGCAAAATACAAAACAAGATTTGCTAATGGAAGCCATAAAATAATAAGTAACGGTGCTAAAAACAATCTTTTTTTAGCTTCAGATATATCCAAACCTATATCTTCAAGAACGACATCGAATACTCTGAGGAATAATAACACAATAATTGCAAAAAATACGAAAAATAAAGCTAATGGTTCAATATAACCAGTTACAAATTCATTAATTGCGCCGAATATACTATCACTTGGGGGGCTTGAAAAAATATATACGGTATTTGAACTGTCATCCATACCGGGATACGGTGCATATTGTAGAAAGTTAAGCATCGCATTATGCATCCAAACAACAAATAGCTCTAATGGTGTAAGAAATAACTCTGCGAAACCAATTATTATGCCCATGAACATATCCCTGAATCCTTGCATCCATTCAAGAATAGAGACAATTCCATTCGCTATGGTTTCAAGGATTAATAAATTGAAATTCATTTGTTACTTATATATATAATCTGACACCCTAAAAATCCAACTAATCACATATTAATAAAAATACCCTCACTATGCACCGAGATAAAGAGCAAATACCCTTAGTATCATTAAGAATATACCTGTTAATATAACAAGTTTTACAAATTCTAATATATTATCTCGGTATGGTTCTGTAATGGTATAGAACATATCCATAGCAGTTGTATTAGATTGAGGGTGGATTCTTAATACCATAGATAACACGATAAATGATGTAGATATAACAATTGATATTGCTAAAAAGGTATCAAATATTGTACTTTTAATATCTTCAGGTCCTTCATTTTCATCATCAGAAATATCTTGATTCTCCATTTGATTTCTTGAAGAGTCTAACACACGTACATCTGATGGAGTTTCCCACCAATTATCCGTCGCATTAAATTCAAAATTCGTGTGTAAATAATCATTCGTAGACCTATGTTCTGGTACAACTACATATGCAATTCCGTTTTTATTTGTTTCAATAGAACTACCTTTATACTGATTCGTTTCTTCACCATCACTATATACATCAACAAACTCTATTGATTCATCTGTATTTCTTTGTTCTGTATTTATCGGTTGGTTATATTCATCTTTTAATTCAAGTCTTATTTGAAACTCACCGTCAGATAATTCATCTGCTGTTTTTATCTCATTATTACTAGCTAGCGTTGGTTCTATTTCTGTTACAAATTCTTCTGTTAATTGTTGTTTAGGAATGGTATTTACACCTAATCCTGTTCTTGTTACAATTCGTATATCATCTGTATCAATATCATTATATGTCCATGATGTGTTCCCTGATATTTGGAAATCATTCATTGATTTATCTGATACAATTTCAAAACTGCTTTCTTCTTTAAATTCATTTTTACCTACATCACTAACTAATGAACGGTAATCTAATGTTTTTGTCTCACCTTCACTCGTCGTATATTCGCGTTCATAACTATAATCTGATGGTTCTAATGATGATAAATAGTCCTCTTCACCACTATCCGTATTAATAGTACCAGCAAATTCAAATTCATCGTTAATATGTGCTTGTTCTATATTATCATTAGCAATATATCCTTGATAAACATCACATGCACGGTCTCCACTTTCTAAATTCAAATTATGTGAACAATATGGTGATTTTATAGGTGTGTGTAATATGTTTTCAGATAACTCAGAATATTGAACATTTTCTACGTTATAACCGGATTGTTGTGGTAAATATTCTACATCTAGCTGATTTATACTTGGTAATAAATGTGGTTGCATTGGATGTGCTCCGGTAGGTGTTATCTGTTTTTCTTCTAAATCAAAACATGTCCCACCTAATGCTCGAATTGTCTCTTTTCTTAGACCCTCACCAGTACAGTCTTCAAGAATTGCATTTATATTATCCCATTGACTATCTCTAAACGTCCAATATCTCCATCGAGAATTAATTCGTGATATAGGTTCATCAACACCTATTGTTACACTATATGTAATATATGGATTACTCTGTAAGTCATCTAAATTTGAATCTCTTGTATTTATAGTATTATTTAGCTTAAATTTATCTTCACCGACAATATAGCTCTGTATATCTTCATTTTGAATAATATGTTGCCTTTGTTCTCTTGATTGTATATTTATCTCATTATCTTTAATTTTTTCATTATTAACATATGTGCTAATTTCACTATTTTCTCCAAAATTACCATGTGCCCAAACATCTAAATGTACCGTCATATCTTCTGTTATTTCTCCATTTATAGTTGGTTCTTCA
>Ga0136589_1000774_pt1 | contig 15230 bp, 8 predicted proteins | sample AntRauMFilla3764_FD_104640 | JGI IMG/M metagenome (GOLD analysis project Ga0136589, IMG submission 104640) | Saline lake microbial communities from Rauer Islands, Antarctica - Metagenome Filla 3 #764 | ecosystem: Environmental > Aquatic > Non-marine Saline and Alkaline > Saline | place...
CCTCTGTAACGAGAAGAAGACCCAGCGCGAGGTCGCCGACGTCGCGCAGGTGACCGAAGTCACCATCCGTAACCGGTATCAAGAGCAGATCGAAGCGATGGGATTCCGATAGCGGCGACCCGAGATCGATCCGCGGTCAATGCACGCTCGACCGACCACCGATACCCCGTGATCGGGTTTTTAATCGGTACCGAGCGTAGCACGACGTAAGATGTACTCACAGATTCTCGTTCCGACCGACGGTAGTCCCGCTTCCGACGCCGCCATCGAACACGCTATCGACCTCGCTCGACGGTACGACGCCACGCTTCACGCGTTGTACGTCGTCGACGGTGCGGCGTACTCGACGCTCGAGGCCGGCGCTGACGTCGTCATCGACGCGCTCGAAACCGAAGGCGACGCGGCCACTCGACGAGTGGCTGATGCGGCCGACGAGGCAGGTATCGACTGCGAGATGACGGCCACGTCCGGGACGGCGTACCGATCGATTCGCGAGTACGTCGACGACCACGCCATCGACATGATCGTGATGGGGACGCACGGTCGGAAAGGGCTCGACCGGTACCTCCTCGGCAGCGTCACGGAGCGAGTCGTCCGAACCTCCGACGTCCCGGTTCTCACCGTCCGACACTCGGGCGATGAGTAAGACGCCGCCGCGGCTGGGGTGATCCCCGTGCGCGACTGGTTGTCCCACCGAGTCGTTTCCTCGCCAGACGATCCGGCGCTCGTGCGTGCGTCGGACGGCGAGGCGTGGACGTACACCGACTTGGACCAGCTCGTCTCAGAGACGGCCGGTCGCCTCGTCGCGCACGGCATTGAGGCGGGCGACCGAATCGGCGTGGTCACTCCGCCGTACGTCGGAACCGTCGGGCTCGTCCACGCGGCGATGCGGGTCGGTGCCACGTTCGTCCCCCTCGGCCAGGATCTCACGCCCAGAGAGCTGTCGGGGCGGATCGAAGTCGCCGACCTCTCCGCGATTATCTGTGCGGATCCCACCGAAGAAGACGCGATAGCGGCCGTCGACGGGATCGACGACACGCCCGTCTTCTCGGTCGACGACCCGAGCGACTCGGCCGTCACTGCCGTCCACAGCGTCGAGCCGGAGCCGATCGAGCAACCGAACTGGGAGTTCGATGACCACCTCTGTATCCTCTTTACGTCGGGAACGACGGGCGATCCGAAGCCGATCCCGCTCACCGCGGGCAACGTGTACAGTTCGGCCATCGCCTCGGCGTTCCGGCTCGGCGTGAACCCGGACGACCGCTGGCTCGTCTCACTCTCTCTCCACCACATGGGCGGGCTCGCACCCGTCTACCGGTCCGCATTGTACGGGACGACACTCGTGCTCTGCGAGGGGTTCGACCCCGGCGGTACCGCCGATGACATCGACACGTACGACGTGACGGGCGTCTCGCTCGTCCCGACGATGCTGAAACAGATGCTCGACAGGCGCGGCACGCTTTCGGACTCGCTCCGTGTGGTCCTGCTCGGCGGCGCACCGGCACCGAACGAACTGCTGAAACGCTGCCACAATTACTCGATCCCGGTGTATCCCACATACGGGATGACCGAGTCGGCGTCACAGATCGCGACGTCGACGCCGACGCAGACGAGAAAACGGCTCGGAACCGTCGGCCGCCCGCTGTTCGGCACCGACATCACCGTCGTCGACGAGGACGGCGCGCCGGTCGACGCCGGAGAGGCAGGTGAGATCGTCGTGGACGGCGCGACGATCACGCCCGGGTATCTGAGACGTCCGGCAGAGGGAGCGGAGTCGACTGCCGAACTCGACCGCTCTGCGTTCGGACCGCACGGCCTTCACACCGGTGACGTGGGACAGTTCGATGAGAACGGCTACCTCTACGTGCTCAATCGCTTAGACGACCGGATTATCAGCGGGGGCGAGAACGTCGAGCCCGGCGAGGTGGCCGACGTGCTCCGCGAGTTCGATCCGATCGAGGCGGCTGCCGTCGTCGGTCTCGACGACGATATGTGGGGTGAACGCGTTTCGGCGCTGCTCGCGGTCGGCAACCGTAGGGAAGAACCGGTCGACGAAGCGGCGCTCGACGCGTTCGCCCGGAAGCGACTCACGGGATTCAAGATCCCCAAGACGGTCGCGTTCGTCGACGAACTCCCGCGAACCGTCTCGGGCACCGTCGACCGAGGGGCCGTACGAGAGATGCTGCGAGAGCGCGGCCACGCGCTCAACGGCGCGTCGGAACCGGAGCTGGAGACGGCCGGGTTCAAGCCCGCACACCTGAGTGAACCGCCGAGAAGCGACGAAAAAATATCGACACCCGATTCCGTCGAAATTGCTGACGCAGAGGCGGTCGCAACCGAGGACACCGGTGCGGAGGAGAACGCTGAAGACAGCGAAGACAGCGAAGACAGCGAAGACAGCCACTCCGAGGGCAGCAGCAAAGACGACAATATCGAAGACGGCCAGCCGAACGACACCGAAGCGGACACCGACGATATCGTCGAGACCGAAGCGCCGCATCGCGACGAATAAACTCACCTGTGATTTCTCGTTGTTCCACGAACGTTTTGAGCCCGCGGCCCACGGTGTAGACATGGACCTACTTGACGACAGCATCGTGCCGGAGCGCGCACGCGACGTGAAGGCCGAGGCCCGTGAGTTCGCGAACGAGTACATCGCGCCGAACGCCGAGGCGTACTACGAGTCGGGCGATTACCCGTGGGAGGTGCTGGAGGCCGGCATGGACGCCGGGCTGATCGCACAGGATATCGGCGAGGAGTACGGCGGCAAAGGGTTCGACCTCGCACAGATTCTCGCCATCGCCGAGGAGTTCTACCGCGCCGACGCCGGCATCGCGCTCACCCTCCAACTGGCGAGTTTCGGCTGTGAGATGGTCGAACAGTACGGCACCGACGAGCAGAAAGAGAAGTACCTCCGACCGATCGCCGAGAACGACCAGATATCCGGGCTCGCCGTCTCGGAGCCCGAAACCGGCTCCGACCTCGCGGGGATGACGACGAAAGCCGAGAAGGTCGAGGGAGGCTACGAACTCACCGGCGAGAAGTACTGGGTCGGCAACGCGGTCGAGGCCGACTGGCTCACCGTCTACGCGAAGACCGGCGAGGGCGAGGACCGGTACTCGAACTACACCCTGTTCATCGTCGAGACGGACACCGAGGGCTACGAGGCGGAGCACATTCCCGAGAAGATGGGGATGCGTGCCTCCAAGCAGGGCCACATCGTCTTCGAGGACTGCTTCGTTCCCGAGGAGAACGTCGTCGGCAGCGAGGGCGGCGGCTTCTACGTCCTCGCGGACTTCTTCAACCACGGTCGCGTCATCGTCGGCGGGCACGGGCTTGGACTGGCCGCCGCCGCCATCGAGGAGGCCGAGGACTTCGTCCACGGCCGCAGCGCCTTCGGTCGCACGATTAACGAGTTCCAGGCCGTCCAACACACCATCTCCGATATGCGGATCGGGTTCGAGTCGGCGCGCGCGCTCAACTGGCGCGCGTGCGAGAAGGTCGCGAGCAACCAGGATGCCGGCTACTGGGCGGCACTGGCGAAGACCAAATCCACCGAGGTCGCCACCGACTGCGCCGAGAAGGGCATGAAGCTCCACGGCGGTCGATCGAACCTCACCGACCGCCGGATCGCCCGCGTCTACCGCGACGTGCGCATCCCGGTGATCTACGAGGGCGCGAACGATATCCAGCGGAACCTGATCTACCGGCAGTCGCGGTAGACCGAGCGCGGCGTTCGTTTTTCTTTAGATTTTCTTTAGATCCGGTCCGCGAGCGCCGCGAGCGCTTCGCTTCCGCCCCTGACGATGGGGTCGCCGTGACCGACGCAGGCCACCTCGAACGGCGGGGCGCGGGCGGACAGGTCTCGAATGCTGTCTACCACGCGGCCCGTGTCGTAGCTGATGAGCCACCCGGACGGATCGAGCGCGCCATCGGACTCGGTGACGAGGTCACCGAGCAATCCAACGCCGAGTTCCTCGCTCACGTACGCGACGTGCCCCGGTGTGTGTCCGGGCGTGTGGTAGGCGGTGAACGAACCGATCCGTTCGCCGTCGGCGACCGATTTGACGTCCAGATCGGGTAACGTCGTAAACAGTCCGGTGAGACGCTGGAGTGCACCCTTGTGGTTGCGAAGCGGCGGCGAACGATCGCCGCGGAGGAGCGCCGCGTCGAACGCCCCGGCGTACACCGTCGCGTCGAGTTCCGGCGTCAGCGCTGCGAGCGTTCCGACGTGATCGAGGTCGTAATGAGTGAGTAGGACGCGGCCGATATCCGCGACGTCGACGCCGGCGTCGGCGAGGCCCTCACGGATCCTCGCCTCGTCCCAGGGCGTCCCCGCGTCGACGAGCGTGGGCACGTCGTCGTCGACGAGGTAGGCACTGACGCCGCGCAGCTCGAACCGCCACACTCCGTCCGCGAGTTCCGTCGCCATGGAGACTCGTACAGCCTACCGAGGTTTGACGCTGGCGGCGGTCTCACGTTGCGGTCGGTCCCCTGACGAAAACGCCAAGACGACGCGCCGATACGTCGAAGTATGCGACTCGAGGACTACTGGGGGATCGGCCCGAAGACGAGCGAGCAACTCGTCTCGGCGCTGGGAACCTCGCGGGCGGTCGAGGCGATCGAGGCGGCCGACGTCCGGGGGCTCGTCGACGCCGGACTCCACCGCGGCCGCGCGACACGCATCCTCCGCCGCGCCAACGGCGAGGCCGGCATGGACGTCCTCGCGACGGCGGACACCCGATCGGTGTACGACGACTTGCTCTCGCTGGCCGCCGGACACGCCCTGACGGCTCACGCCGCCGACCGGATACGCGTCTTGACGCCGCTTGCCGATCGGGAGGCGATAGAAACGCGACTCGACGACGTCGTCGCCGCGCGGGACGCGTGGAAAAGGCTGACAGAGGCCGACCGCGGCCGAGTGATCGATGCGTTCGACGCGTACGACGACGCCGAGGGGTCGGACCTCGCGGCCGTCGAGACCGCCCTCGTTCTCCAGGAGGTCGGACTCGTCGATACACCCTTCGAAGCAGTCGGTGAACTGGAGACGGCGGCCCTGCGAGACGCCGCCGACGCGCTCGCCGACGTGCGGGGGTCGATCGATCTGACGGGCGCCGGCGACGACGGAGACATACAGATCGCCCGCGGCGCCGACGCGGAGTTGGACCGGCTGCGCGATCATCGCGACGCGGCCGAGGATCTGGCGAACTCCGCGTTCGACGTGCTCGATACGGTTCGCGACGGCTCGCTCAGAGACTTCGAAGCGTTGGAGGCCGCGACGATCGACCACGTCGCCAGCGAGACCGGCGTCGATCCGGCGACGGTGCGCTCGGTCGCTCCCGACGACGCGCTCGACGCCGCCGACTTCGTCTCGGCCACGCTCCGAGACCTCGTGGGAGAACTCGAGGAAGCGCTCGCGGACCGTGAGGCAACCGTCGCTGCCGACATCCGCGATCGGATCGGAGGAGTGCGGACGGGAACGGACGAGAGCGACGATGGAGAGAGAACCGAGTCGGCGGCAGAGAGCAGCGTAGCCCGTGCTGTCGACGCCGTCTCGGACGCCGCCTTCCTGTTGTCGCTCGCCCGCTTCGCCGCTGCGGCCGACCTCGTTCGACCGACGCTCGTCGACGACGGCATCGCGGTGCGGAACGCCCGCAACCCGTTTCTCCCCGGCGACGTCCAGCCGGTCTCGTACGCGATCGGGACACATACGCTCGCGGACGATGCGGGCGTCGCAAGCGTCGATGCGCCGCCGACCGGCGACCGCGTAAGCGTGCTCACCGGCGCGAACTCGGGCGGGAAGACGACGCTCTTGGAGACCATCTGCGCGGTGGCGCTGCTCGCGTCGATGGGGCTCCCGGTGCCCGCCGAATCGGCGGAAGTGGGTTCGTTCGACCGGATCGTCTTCCATCGGCGGCACGCCTCGTTCAACGCCGGAGTGTTAGAGTCGACGCTGAAGTCGGTGGTTCCGCCGTTGGTCGAGGACGGACGAACCCTGATGCTCGTCGACGAGTTCGAGGCGATCACCGAGCCGGGTCGGGCCGCCGACCTGCTGAACGGGCTCGTGACCCTCACCGTCGACCGCGGGGCGCTCGGCGTGTACGTCACACACTTAGCGGAGGACCTGAGCCCGCTCCCCGAGGCCGCCCGGATCGACGGCATCTTCGCGGAGGGGCTCACGAACGACTTAGCGCTCCGCGTCGACTACCAGCCGCGCTTCGGAACGGTCGGGAAGTCGACGCCGGAGTTCATCGTCTCACGGCTCGTCGCGAACGCCACGGATCGCGGCGTCCGCGCCGGCTTCGAACACCTCGCCGGCGCCGTCGGCGAAGAGGCAGTCCAACGAACGCTCTCGGACGCGGAGTGGGCGGGTGACGATGTCTGACGACGACGCGGGCGGAGCCGATAACGCCTCAGGCTCGCCCTCCACCGACGCGGATGGACCGGATCGAATCCGATCGATCGCGGTCCACCGCGAGGACGTCGCAAGCGCGCTCGAAGCGACGCTTCGGAGCGACCGCGAGGTGGTCCTCCGGGTGACGCCTCCCTTCTCCGGTCGGATGCGTGCCCGGTTACACGTCCTCGACGCGGACGACTCCGGCGGCGGGACGGGCGAGAGCGACGACGCTCGCGCGCCGATTCACGTCGACCCGCGCGCCCTCATTCCCGAGGCTCCGCCGTACCCGGAGGTCGACGAGACCGCGGCGGAACATCCCGACGCCGACGTCGAAACACGGCGGAAACTCCACGCCGAGGCCGTCGAGGCGTGGCGCGAGCGTGTCCGGGAATCGATCGTCGAATCGGTCACGGTCGACGTCTGGACTGACGGCGCTAACGCGGACAGAGAGACTCGTGAAATCAGCGTGACCGCGCTCGGATGAGACTGGTTGGGTGAAAAAGCGACGACGAACCCGTTAGAGGCGGAGTCGCTCGACCGACGTCCCGGCGGCGACGAAATCACCGAGCGCGTCGTCCGCGTCGCCGTCGCCGACTCCGGTGGTCGCCGCCGCGACGATGACCGTATCGACGTCGATGTCGGCGTCGAGTCGGATCTCGTACTCGCCGTCTTTCGGAGTCGCCAGCGTTGACCCATTAGCGGCGTACACCGCGACCGCGTTGCCGGTCGTCTCGCCGGAGATGACGAGGTTGTCACCCGCGTACTCGACGCTTGCGGTGAGGTCGGGGCCCGCGGGTCGGTCGCGCTCCACGTATCGGTCCCGGACGACGGTGGGCGTCTCCACCGGTTCGCCGGCGTCGACCCCGTGCGCGAGGCGGATGTAACCGGCCATCGTCCACGCGAGCGGGGTTGCCCCCCCGGTTCCCTCGCCGAACTCCCAGCCGTAGTCGGTCGGGTGCTCGCGGTCCCACACCTGCTCGGGGAGCATCCGCCCGGAGTTGCCGAAGCCGGCCATCGTCTTCAGTAAGGCGTCGGGTTCGAGCGCGTCCTCGTCGGTGCCGCCGAAGGCGTCGGGGCCGTCGGCGCGGGCGCGAAGTTCGTACTCGCCGCGCTCGCCGGTGAAGATCGGCCACAACCGCCCCCGGCCGTCGCCCGTGCCGGCCCACGGCGCCCCGGGATCGCCGGCAGCAATCTCGCCGTAGGCGTCGCCGACGTAGCGATACCACGCCGGACCGTGCGGTGTGTCGACGCGGATCGAGTCGTCGACAACGGAGACGGAGTTTCTGATCGTTTCGTCGTCCGCGGGCTTCACACCGAGTCGAACGAGTTCGAGGAAGCCGCCGTCGACAATCTCCCGCTCGTCGTAGGTCGGACCGTCGTTGGCGATCGTCCGCGGGCGTCCGGACTCCGGATTGCCATCGGCCGTGACCCGGATGTAGTACGGCGTCTCCGCGTGGCGTTCCGTTCCGGTCGACGTGGCACACCACGACTCGACTCGATCGGTCCACTCGTCCGCGAGTCCGAGCCACGCGAGCGCGTCGGCCCGAAGCGCCTCGGGGTCCTCTCGACGGGCGTCGCCGGTCGCACTGCCGTCCTCGATCTGATCGGCCTCCGCGAGTGCGACCGCGGCACCACAAACGAGTCCGGCGATTTCGGCGGCGATACTCGACGGCGAGAAGCCCGCTTCCTCCTCCCAGCGCTCTTGGGCCGTTTCGGGGCCGTTGACCGCGATGTACCCGAGCGAGCGCCGCACCTGGTCGTAGGTGTAGTTCGCGTCGGTCGGCGAGACGCCGTGCTCGTACAGCTGCCACGCCATCACCGACGGGAACGCGATGTTGTCCATCTGTTCGCCGCCCCAGCGAGTGCGACCGTCGATATACGTGTTCTGCGGGAGGAAGCCGCCCGCGTCCTGCTGGGTGTTGTAGAGGTACGCGAGCGCCTCGGCCCCGCGTTCGACCTCGCCGACCTCGATCAGCGCGGTGAACACCTGATAGAGGTCGCGCGACCACACGAAGTTGTAGCCGTAGCCGCGGTCCTCCGCCGCGTACTCCGTCTCGCCCCACGGCACGGACGGACTGGCGATTCCGGCGCCGTCGTGACGCTTGTCCTCGACCGCCGCGAGCGTCATGAGCGCGAAGCGGTACTGCGTCTCCAAGTCCGCGTCGCCCGTCACGGAGTTCGGGAACTCGCGGCCGTCGAGCCACTCGCGCCACGTCTCGATGTACGCGTCGGCGACGTCTTCGAAGCCGCGCGAAATGGCACCGCGCGCCTCGCCGAGCGCGGCCGCGGTGTCGGCCTGTTCCGCGAATCCGAGCGCGACCGTGTCCGAGACGGTCATTCCGCTTCCGACGAGCCCGGCGAGCACGACGTTGCCCGTCGCCTCCCCGATGCCCTCGCCGCGTTCGCCGTCGCCGAACAGCGCGTCGGACTCCGCGTCGCCGGCCGCGAGGACGCTAGCCCAGTCGAACTGGTCGTCGCTGGCGAGCGCGAGCGCGACTTCGAAGGAGTCGCCGTTGTCGTCGACGAGTTTGCCCCTGTGCCGCTCGCTCGCGTCTTCGTTGCGCGCGAGCAGGTGGTACCCGTCTTCGACGGACACGCGGTCGCCGCGGTCGTTCGTCCCGACGTTGGTTATCGTCGTGTCGACGAGGGCGTACACGTCGTACTCGCGTCCGCCCTCGAACTCGACATCAGCGAGGATCGCAGCACCGTCGGTGTCGACGGCGTACTCGACGGTGAGCGTCCACTCGTGCCCGTGGCTGTCGCCGGTCTCTCGGATCGTCTGCGTGTACGCGAGCGCGTCGTTTACCGTGGGCTCAGTTCGGCGCTCGACGGTCTCTGTGGCCGTCACGTGACTCGTCTCGTCGAAGGTACGAACCGTGTACCCGGTCTCCGGGTCCGCGACGAGGAAGTCGAAGGTGCGGACGTTCATCACGTCGATCCGGGGGAACCGAGCCTCGGTGAACGCTCCCTCACTCAGGGTGAACCAGACCGGCACCGGGTCCGAACTCGTGTGATCGGCCGGGGTACCGACGCCGAACTTCCGGCCGGTCGTCCAGTGAGGCGCCTCGTTCGGGCCGGTCGGCGTGTCGTGTGGGACGGGGAGCGCACCGTGCTTCGCGAGCGTCACCGTGGCGTCGATACGGAGCGCGTGCGACCAGCCGATCGGCGTCGCGCTGTCGAGGTCGCCGTTGTCGAACACCTGCTCCGCGAAGAGCCCGGCGTCGTTAACGAAGGCGCCGTCGGGTTCACAGAGCGAGTATAGCTCGCGGGCCGCGTCGAACAGCTCCACCGCGTCGCCGTCCCGCTCACGGACGAGGCCGGCGAGCGAAGCGGCGCTCGTTGCACCCCACAGGGTGGCGATCGACCACACCTTCGCCGCGCCCTGCTCGGCCGTGCGCCAGTCGTCGCCCGTGAATCTGACGAGCCCTTCGACGTCGGCCGTCTCGCGGCGGAGGGCCTCGATGGAGTTCAGGACGTGTGTCTGCACGTGGTCGAGGAACGTCTCGAAGTTCGAAACGGTGACCGCGGCGCCGGAGCCGTCCGTGGCCTTGTCGTCGACGCCGTCGCGCTCGTCGCGCAGTGCCGCGTACTCGACGACAGCGGTCGAGAGCGCGAACGTGCTTGCGTCGGCGCGCGCGTCGCGGCTCTCCGTGCTCGCACGCTGCGGGAACCGTCCAATGTCGGAGTTCCAGCGGGCGTCGAGGCCGGCCATCACGTCGTCTGCCGCCGCGGCGGCCGCGGCGCGCGTGTCGTCGTCGACCGGCGCGCGGGCGACCGCCGCGAACGCACGGAGGTACGTCGCCCCGGTGTGCGTGAACCGGCCGAGCGCGTTCTCCCAGCAGTTCTGACACCGGCGGGGGAGTCCGTCGTCCTCGACGGTCTCGTGGAGGAACGCGACTCCGTCGGCGATTGTCGCGTCGATCCGCTCTTGCCACTCATCGGGGAGGTCCGTCGTTCGACGGAGTCGGGCGAGGAACGCGATCACGGCGGCCGGCTGGTCCAGTTGATCGTTCGGTCCGGGAGTCCCGTGTGCGCCCTCGATCCGGGCGTTCGCCCAGCCGGGGGCGAGCTTCCCGGAGTCGGCCCAGACGCGGTGGGGCCACGAGCCGTCCGCATCCTGCGTCCGGCAGAAGAACGACGCGGTCGCGAGGAGTTCCTCGTCCGCGTCGAGGTCGAGTTCTTCGCTCGCGCTCAAGAGTGCGGTCGCGGTCTCCGCTTCGTCGCGGAACCACGTGTAGCCGTACCCGCCAGACGTCGAGTAGAAGGGGTCGAACTCGGGAGCCGCGATGCGCGCGCCGGACTCGGCGGTCAACAGATTGAGCGCGCGGAGGTCGCTCGTGATCACGCCTCGCCGCGGGGCGTCCTCGGGGACCGTTGGCCCGCGGCCCGCGGCGGCCTCGCGGAGGTCGTCCGCGTCGGGATAGGCCGTCGCGATCCGCGAAATCTCCTCGATCCGCCGCTGTCGGTCGGGGCCGTCAGAGAGCGCGTCCATGGCGTCGTCGCCGGTTTCGCGCGTCTCCCGCCGATCGACGACCGCGCGGCTCGCCAGCGTGACTCGCTCGCTGCGGCCGTCGCGCTCGAACGGCGCGCGGACGACGACGTCGGGAGTCAGCCGAGAGTCCTCGCGCTGGTCGATCTCTCCGCGGTGTGGGAAGCCGTTCTCGTCCTCGCCGAGCAGTTCCGTGATCGTGCGGAGTCGTTGGCCGTGCGCCGCCGAAAGCCCCGTCGAGGCGGTGAGGAAGTCGTGTTCGGTCCGGTGATACACCTCGACGACGCTGCCGTCATTCGGACCGGCCTCTTCGTGAACCAGGTTGCCGACGCGCCCTTCGACCATGTCCGGCGAGAACGCGCAGGCGGCCACGAGTTCGGCGTCCGCCGGCGGCGCACCGCGTAACTCGACGTGGGTGAGGTGCGTGTCGCCCACGACCAGATCGAACTGGTGAATCGTGTATCGGCCCGCGTCGTACTCCGTCTCGACGAGGGGCGTGTCGTCGTCGTAGTGCTGGCGAGTCGTCGTGAGTTCGTCGAACCAGCGGACGCCGCGGCCGGCCGTGACACCCATACGGAGCCGGTCGGCTCCGCCGACTCCCGAAAGAGAGTACGAACAGTCGTGGACGGTTCCGCCGGGTCCGACGTGGACCAGACGGCCGTCGTCGCCCGTGAACGCACCGGCGGTTGTAGGACGTTCCGCCGGATAGCGCTCGCCGCGCCGACGTTCGTGCTCCGTGAGAGCGGTTCGCAGTCGCATAGGTGTTTTCTGATTGCTGGGTTAAAAGCCTTGACGACCGAGGCGACAGCTCGATCCGTCCGAGACAATTCAAAGAGCAATAACAAAGACCCCGGGTGATGATGGCTTGTCTATGCACCACCCCGGACCCCCTCGATTTCTCTCGACTGGGGAGACGACGCAGCTAGCGCCACGGGATCCCGATCCGAACGCGGAGTACACGTGGCGGGTCGTCGACGCACCGGCTGACAGCGAGGCGACCGTCGGCGAACAGGCCGTGACGACGTTCACACCGGACGTTCCCGGCCGATATCGGATCGGCCTCAACGCGCCGGACGGCGACCACCTGCTGACGATTCGCGCGTTTCCGGCAAGCTACGAGGGCACCGACGTCGCTGGCGGGAGCGGGACGGCGATCCGTGATCGGGACGCCGACCACGCCGCGATCGACTACGCCGCCGAGCAGAGCCACGAAGGGGTCGGACGCCCACGCGTCCGGCTCGACGCGACCGTCGAAACAGAAGAAGCGGAAGAAGCGGAAGAAGCAGGAGACGGATCGGCCGAAATCGTCGTCCGGGCAACAGCGACCCCGAATCCCGAGTCCACCCTCGACGCGTCGGACCTCGCGGTCTCCTTCGTCGTGGACGACCGCGACGTCGAGCAGGCGGTCGCAGCGGGGCGGCGAAACCCCCGAGACGCGCTCCAGACGTTCGACGACGGACGCGCGCTCCGGATCTCGGTCGACGCGGTGCCGGACCGGCTCCGCGTCCACGGGGTCGCCATCGCTCGCGAACCGGGGCGCGAACTGCGTGTGAGCGTCGCCGATGCGGTCGCGGTCGACCGCGTTGGCCGTACCGAACTCGCGAACGCCGCGGAGACCGAGCTAACCGATCCTGATCTTACGACCCCGGCCGACGCGGACGGTCCCGCCTTCGAAGTCGTCCGGCTCAATCAACCGCCGGAGTGGACGACTGACGCGACCGTCTACGAGGTGTTCGTCCGGACGTTCGCCGACGCGGACAACGGTGAGGCGTTCTCGGCGATCGCAGACCGAATTCCGGCGATCGCCGACCTCGGCGTCGACACGCTGTGGCTCACCCCCGTCCTCCAACACGACGGGAAGCCGCACGGCTACAACATCGTCGACTTCTTCGACGTGGCCGAGGACCTCGGCGACCGCGACGACTACGAGGCGCTCGTCGAGACGGCCCACGACCACGGGATGCGGGTGTTGTTCGACTTCGTCGCCAACCACACCGCGCGCGATCACGAGTGGTTCCGGGACGCCTATCAGAACCCGGACTCGCCGTTCCGCGACCGATTCGAGTGGCAGGAGTCCGGCGAACCGGGGACGTACTTCGACTGGGAGCTGATCGCGAATCTAAATCACGCGAACCTCGACGTGCGACGCTTCTTGCTCGACGTGATCGACGAGTGGGCACCGCTCGTCGACGGGTTCCGCTGTGACATGGCGTGGGCGGTTCCCGAGTCGTTCTGGCGTGAACTGCGCGACCGGGTGAAAGACAAGGACCGCGAGTTCCTGCTGATGGACGAAACGATCCCGTACATCCCCGACTTCCACGAAGGGATGTTCGACGTCCACTTCGATGCGACGCTGTATTTCCAGCTTCGACAGGTCGGCCGCGGTGCCGAGCCCGCCGAGTCGCTCTTGGACGCGATCGGTCAGCGCGCGGATATCGGGTTCCCCGACCACGCCGGCTTCCTCCAGTATATCGAGAACCACGACGAGACGCGCTACCGCGTCGAATGTGGGGACGCCGCCGCTGCCGCCGCCGGCGCGGCGACGATGACGCTCCCTGGCGTCCCAATGGTGTACGCCGGCCAAGAGATCGGCCAGCGCGGCCGTCGTGACGCCATCGCGTGGGAGCACGCGCGAGACGAGGTCCGAGCACGCTACGAGCGCTTGCTTGCGACCCGCGCCGACCACCCGGCTCTCGGTCCCGAGGGGGAACTGGACCGCGTCGACTACCACGTCGCCAGCGGCGACCTCGACGAGCAACCGATCGTCGCCAGCGGCGACGTCCACCCCGACGACGTGGTGGCGTTCCGACGGAGCGACGAGGACGAGTCGCTGATCGTCGTCCTCAACTTCTCTCCCGGGCAGGCGAGCGTCGCGGTCGACACCGACCACGCGAGCCGCGACCTCACCACCGGTGACGACTGCATCGTGACTGACGGCGAAGGGACCGATCGGATCGGCGTCGACGACGTCGCGATCGTTCGGGAAACGGAAAAATGAGTGGCGACCACGACGACGACACGAACGATGCCGAGGACGCATCGCCGGCGACCCTGCCCGACCGGACAGCCCACCTCGTCGAGCGTGCGCGGTCGGACCGCGACGCCGCGGACGGCCGATTCGAGGCGGCTCGGTCGATCACCGGGCGTCTCGGCGCACATCCGATCCGATCAGACGAGGCGGATCCGGCGACGGACGCCCCAAGAGGGGTCGAGTTCGGCTTTTGGACCCCTGACCTCGTCGACGCCGGCGTTCCCGTCGAGGACGTGAGGCTCGAACTGTTCACACCCGTTTCCCGGTCTGGAGACGGCGAGAGCGAGCGCGCGACCATCGACCCCGGTCGCGACGACCTCCGCGAGGTCGAATTCCGCGTCGATCGGCTCCCGGTCCGACGCGACGGCGAGTTCCACTGGGTCGCCGTCGACGGGATTCCGCTGGGAACGAGCGAGCGACTCGGTGCGCTCTACCAGCTTACGTATCGGACGCCCGACGGCGACGGGTGGGAAACGGTCCGCGACCCGCTCGCCCGCTCGCTCCCGTTCGGTGCGTTCGCGCCGGCCGAGGCGTACGACTGGCCGCGACTGGACGCGACCCGCCCCGACGGCGACCACTTCGACTCGTTCGGCAGCGACGACGAGGCGCTGCCGACGACGGAAGACGACGGGCTTCCGCGGGTCGACCCCGCGACGAGCATGCTTGAAATTCATCCCGGGACGTCGACCGAGTCCGGGTCGCTCGCGGCGTTGGCAGAGCGATTCGAATCGGTCGGCGAGAAGCTCCGCGCCGACGAGCCGCTGGAGCCACACGAGCGCAACTACGCCGGATACGACGCGGTCCAGCTTATGCCGGTCGAGCCGCTCACGCAGGCGTACGGGCGGCAGTGGTACTGGCGTCCGGGAGGCGAGCAAGCGTCCGAGGACCCCGCGTCGGCGTTCGACCGCGAGCGCGACACGGAACGAGTGACCGTCGGCGTCGAACGCCCCGACCAGACCAACTGGGGGTACGACATCGTGGTGAGCGGGTTCTCGGCCGCGAATCCCGCGATACTGGAGACGGGACGGCCGGACGAACTCGTCGATTTCATCGCCGCCTGCCACGCGATGCCGGACCCGATTCGTGTCGTCTTCGACGTCGCGCTCGGCCACGCGGACAAGGCCGCGGCGGAGTTGCTCCCGGACCCCTTCTTCGAGGGGCCGGGGATGTACGGGCTGCACTTGGACTACCGGCAGCCCGTCGTTCGGGCGATTCTCCTCGAATTACAGCGTCGGAAGGCGAACTTCGGCGCGGACGGGATGCGGATCGACGGCGCACAAGACTTCACGTACCACGACGAGGAGACCGGCGAG